>Ga0136643_10016461_pt1 | contig 11118 bp, 10 predicted proteins | sample TergutLab28metaG_FD_96883 | JGI IMG/M metagenome (GOLD analysis project Ga0136643, IMG submission 96883) | Labiotermes labralis P1 segment gut microbial communities from Petit-Saut dam, French Guiana - Lab288 P1 (version 3) (version 3) | ecosystem: Host-associated > Arthropoda: Insects >... | reverse complement strand
TTTTTTTTTTTTTTTTTTTTTTTTTTTTTTTATTAAAATTTTTTTTTTTGAATTTAAGGTAGTATCGTTTTTTTTTTTTGTTTACTGATTTTTTTTTTTTTTTTGGTTCTTTGTCTGTAAATCAGATTGTTGTTATTATGCAGATGTCCTTCAGCCATTTTAGAAGGGAATGATGATGTTTACTCTTATGTAGTAAATTTGAGGACAAAAAAATTAATTACGAAATTAACGATTTGATATAAGATATATGTACTGTTTTCAAGTGAAAATATCTGGTTTCTTATCTTGGTTTATTCCAGTGGTATTTCAATTGACTGATCCTTTCTTAATGTGCATATTTTAATACTGTAGTTGAAGAGGAGGGCAATTTTCAAACACCAGGACTTAGAATTTGTATACTGTATTGAAAAACAAAGATGTGTCATAATGTTGAGTCTTTCTTGAGGAATATTCTATGAGGGACGTGAGAAAATTTATGTGTTAAATGAAAAGCACTTTTTTTTTTGTACAAATGGTGGGTCATGCTGATGAGGCCTGAAAAGTTTATCCATGTTTGTGCACAGGTTGAGTATGAACAGTGTTTCTGTAGCTTTTCTGTCTGAGAAATCTTAACTGTCTTGAAATAATGTGGAACACCAGACTGGTGCTTCTGTGTAGAATCTACAGGAAGGTTAGTCTAATTTTTGGACTGTTCCATTAGCCAACAAATTGTTCATTGCAAAGTATGGAAAAGAACTTTAGACCCAGGAAGTGATGGCTATTTGGGAAACACAATCCAAAAATTATGGTATCATTATTTGTTATCTTGGGTATTGTAATTAAGAAGCCTTTATCTTTAGTTATATCCAGTTGATGTTAAAAAAATTGTAGGTTCAGAGATTATTTGAGAATGTTTGCGTTCCACCCACTCAGATTTTTAATTCCATGTTAAAGGATATGCCATACCTGGAGAGAGAATTAATGCATGTTATTATGCCCCCCCAACCCATACTATTGCTGGCTTCTTTCACAAATAAGTTGGTTTTTTCAGTCACTAAATGTCAGGTGACTTGCATTTCTTTGGAGTTTTAAATATCCATTGTCGAAGAAACATCACATTTGTAGATAGTTTGAGGCTTTCATGGTAGAAATTAAGACTGTAATTTTTATATGTGATGCTGTGTGTTTTTGTAGGTGGTGAAAAGCACTGTGTAGGATTCTGATGGTTTTGTCTTCAGGACAGGCGATGTTAATGTCTTATTAAACTGTATGCTACTGCACAAGGGGCTGCAGTCTTCATCACATTTGTACCTGAAAGATTGATACACAATTAATTTTGGGTTAGTGTTCATATTGAAATGTAGCCATCAAATGCCAAGCAGTCTGTTTAAGAATGTCAGGGTTCTGTTGAATATGAGTGATCAGGAATGATTTGAGATGCTGAATATTTCTCACATGCCTCATAGTACTGAGTACATGATACTGGGGAGCAGTTTATGAAGATTATTCTGATTATCTTACATGCGATTGGACTTTGATATGGATATGTAAGCTGAAATTACTACCTTCATTCTATAAAATGGACCAACCTGTAGATGAAAAGAAGCTGAGAAATGCTAGGTTTTTATATTACTCAAGTAGTCTAGAATTTTTAACTATACTTGTTCTTAAACTTTGTATGCTATTAATTGTCTGAATATGTTGGTAGTCCACATAGTTGTAATTGGTGTTTGTTTTATATTGTTCATTTATCTGAATGTAAGAATTGAAAGCATGTATTGAAAGAAGCAACACATTCTGTATCATATTATGTAGACATGTCATTCAAAGGCAAGTAAAAGGCATAAGTTTTGAATAGTTGAAGAATGGAAAACATTTGCTGAGGCATATGGCTTATGTTGGGTGTTTCTGTAGACTGTGAATTTTTCCCTTGAGAAGCTAATTCGAAACCATTTCTAAAGTGGCAAGATTCCTTCCTCAGGGGTAGTAACATGTATTTCAGGCCTTTAAATTTCAATATTGAATTCCATTGTGATGAAGTCCAGTACTTTTAATTCAAAAAGGTGTACATGCCAACTGCCAACTAAGAACTTGTTTTAACCCTTCCCACATTAGCTGCGCTACTTCTGTCAGTACATTGTCTATTTTGTATGATTGAAACAGCAGAATATATATTTCTGTCACTCATTGTGTAACTACACCATAAATCCAGGGACGAAGGCCTAGTGATTTTATGAGTTATATTGTGCTGAGGTTGGGAAAAGTATTCCTATTAATTAAGTGACGTGTAAGTGCCGTTTATATCCTAACTGGGATTGCCTGACAGAACACAGGTGTCACTGAATTTGCCAATTCTGGTATTCTGTGCCCAGAGAAAATGAAGTAATTACAAAGTGAACTTGTTGGGAGCAAAATGTTGCTCTTCATTACTTTCACATACTGCCCCAGACCCTTTATGTAGCTCTGATGGTCCACAGTCTGTTCACCCTTCCTGTATAGTTGACACATTTCCTCCTCACACTCACTTCAGCATACACCTGAACCAAATTCACTCATCCAGTAGATGGAGACAGCATGTGCATCAGAATAACGGATCATGCTTTTTGTCCCAAAGACCTTCATCTGAGCAACCCCTGCCATAAAAACCTGAAAATGTGTGTTAAGTAAAAGTCAGTGGATCTTGTATAACAAGAGATGAATGAAAAATGTATGCAGAATGTTGGTGGGAGAAACTTCATGGCTTGGAGGAAGATGGAGGATAGGAAAAAATTACATTAGAATATGTTCCAGTAGCATATGGTTGAGGATGTGGAATGAACTGAATTGGTTCGCGATATATCCCTTAGGGGGGGCTTTTGTATTGGAGAAGTTGAATCTTGGGGTTCTGTAGAAGAGTTACATATTAGGGAATTTAAGTTTCAGGGTTCTTTAGAAGAGTTAGATATTTTCCTCCCAGTATCAATCTGTCTACTCTATGCTAAGTTTGTTCACATTTGGAAGTCTGACAACATGTCTGTGACCCAACTCCCTAACTCTAGTAAGTGTTTCTCTTTTTCTTGCTCATTCAATATAAATGAAGTCATTGAACACTGAATATGAAGACGTTTCACAGATATAAATAATGCTATTTTATATTATAAAGATGGTAGTTTGTGTAGTTTGCCAGTGTGGCCAGTGTATATTTTATATACCAGATATGTGATACTTTCAGTGTGTGTTGTCGAATAAAATTTGTTTGTGCAATCAAGTTTGCTTTCAGTTCTTTACATTTTGCTGTGTGTATACTTATAAAAACCAATCCATCCACAAATTAGCAAGTTGTATAAGGTGTGTGAGCATGGTGTTCTTGGTTAGTGGACGTTGTGTGTCTATTAAAGTTTTTCCATGTGTATACAACCAGCGCAGTGTGATGACTGAGTAAGAATGGAAATACAATAATAGTGATACTTCCTTGAGTAGACAGTGATGTTGGGGTACAGTTGGTGTTCAGAATAGTGGAAATATTCAATTCCATCCATTCATTCCCAGTAGGTTTTCCTAGCATGTACCATTATGTAATTTTGTTTCTTTTTATTGTGCATTTTGCATATTGAAGCACAAGAGTGCTGCTTTTATATCATCTGTTAATAATGAAATCCTTAGGCACCCTGGGTGGTTTAGATGTTTCTGGTTTTATTCTGTTCTTTCTCAGCTGATTCACTTGATAAATAGTTTATCAAATTTATAATACATTCTGTTCTTGTGTATGAAACAAAACATGTATAAAATTTTCATCACAAGAAGTCTGCAACAGAGAGGGACAGATATCATGTCAGAAGTGAAAAGGGATACATGTTGCAGGATGGTGCACAGAATGTTGAACCATTTCAGTTTTGTGTAGCATTTGTATTTTGTAGAAAAATGTTTCATGTTACTACACCATTTGTGGCACAGATGTTAGGAGAATTGGTTCTAGTGCACAGGTTGTTTAGTGTGACCACCAGCCTCTCTCAAGACCTCTTGGACACAAATATGCATTTTTACAGACAACTTGCTACACAGATGTTAAAAATTTCTGCGGTGCATTTGGATGATTAGGTCCAAAGTTCCCATTATTGTGCTGTGCTTCGTCATGAACAGTTTTCTCCTACAAGAAGTCCTGCCAGGAAAAAGTTGCAGGGTTTAAAGATGAGAGTTACGAGGTAGCCAAATGTGTCCGTCCTTGTGGTACTGTTGAAAATGGTGCAGCGTTACTCTGTCACATAAGGTTGCATGAAGGAAATCAAGGACCATGTCTTGAACTTTGTAGCACATAAACCATTGTGTAGGCATTGGCAGTCTAGTAGCAGAAATTGGGCATGAAGTTGTTGTGCAGCATGGCCAAGTAAGAATTAGGGGTGGACATGTTGTCAAAAATAAATGATCCATTTATGGTGTGGCTTTACGCTGCAACCAATACACAGGCTTTTCATTTTTGATTGTCCCTCTTTTGTAGCTGAATTTGATCTTTTGTAGCTGAGAATTGAATAGTATGTCTGTTGATAATTCCATCCAAATGAGAATGTGGTTTATCAGAGGACCTTATGTTGTGGATTGCACCTTCTTTGTGTGTTGCAGAAATGGCAAAATGCACCCTTTGTTCCTTGTAATATGAAGCAGGTTTATACCATACCATTGTTTTGTATAGTAACAAGTGCAGATTGGAGTTTTAGAATTGGCTGACCTTGGTAGCATGAAATTCGCTTTTGTATTGTGGCTCTTTCCATTGTTTGGCTGCGGCTACACTGAGTGATTATTCTACACTGTCCACTTTGTTTGGAGACTGAAAGCTTGGAGTACATTGGTGTTTTAGTTCCAGAACTGATCCTTGCAGTTCAAACTGCTCCAGCAGTCTGTATGTACTGCTTTTAGCAGGAGCCCACCTGGTGCCAAAATGCATGTGGAAGTGCCTGCATTTCAGTAACACTCTTCATGTCCACATAAAACACCATAAGGTTTGAAAGTGAAGCAACCTTTTATGACATATTTAGAAACTGCCTTCATCCCTGCATAAATGGGAAAATGGCATTGTGCTGCACATGAGAGCCATTGTCAAGAACTACTGCAAATTTTAAAATTATTTAGTCACATGATGTAACTGATGGGCACAAAATAAGTGGTTCGACATTTTGTGTATAGTTCTGTATTTTTTGTAAGTTTGTGAGAGTCTTTCTGTCTTGTTACATGTCACAGTTTGTGGTGTGACTTGCAGCCATCTGAATGCAGCAGGTGAGGTGATGTTCCATGATAAAGGAGTGTGTGTGTGATAGGTTGAAATGCAGTTGACATGAAGGCTAAGTCATTATCAAGTTTGTGTGAAGAGTACAGATTTAAAAAAATCTGCATTTTTACATTGTAGGACCATCACAGTTTATGGAATAAGGCGTTCCACTTTTTGGATCTGTGAAACTATATTTTCCATTATGTATTTTTGTAAAATACTTTGGTTCATGTTATTTCAGAAGGTAATCTCCATTCAATGTTTTCTTACTTGTTCATCTATTATTGTTAAATTTGTGTGCTCTTGGCTTGATTAGCTGAGTATTAAATACCCTCATTTTAAGGTTTTTGTCATTTTGAAGTTAGATCCCTTTTTGCGTGGAGAAACAACAACGACAAAAAAAGTATTTTATTGTTTTTATTTCATTCACATTTTGGAAAGTTAATGTTAGTCAATTCTTGCTTAAATCCAAATATATGACTATGAATATGTTTTTAAGAGGATTTAGAAGTAGTATTTTGTACTGTGATCTGATTTTGGTTGCTGAGAAATTTCTTTTTATTTATATTTCACAGGTTAATTCCATTTTCCCCATCATTTTTATTTTTTTAATTTGACTGTTAATTTTCACTGGCCTACCTTTGACACTTTATTACATTATATTACAAACAGTGGAGTGAAATTTCCATTCATTTGAGTGTTGTGGTAAAGTATTGCTGGGTTGCAGAATGCATGAGGTGACATGTGTAGACTCTTTTTTTATTCAGGCCTGCCTACTCAAGTTTCATTTCTTGAGACAGGCAATAGAATTGCAGATTGTGTGGTCTAGAAATGAAATAAAAGAGTCTACAGGAGGAACTTTTATATGGCTAGTGTTTGAACCAAGTTGATGCAGTGATTTATTGCCGTAAATATTGTGGAATCATGTATATTCCATCTGTTTGTAATGTATTTATCATCACTGGATAATGGGTCAGAACTGAAGGGCTGATTTTTGTGTCATGTGCTGTTGTGTTAACTATACAGGTTATATGATGTCAGAGAGTATGGAAGATGATCATGCCTGAGGAGAGGGTAGGGATTTGCAAAGAGGCACTTGTGGCCTCTTTGCAGGTGCTGTGCCAGTGATTACATGGAGAGACTATGTAAAACCATGCCATTCTCACACAGGATTGCTGCAGTTCAATTACCATTTGAACCAGGGCCTTCTGAATTAGATTCTTGAGTAGCATGTAATGAACCTTTTCATGTCATTTACTTCTTGGTCTTATAGTGAAGCAACATGTTACCATCTTTTAGTAGTGACTTGATGTTAATCCTTATCTACATGTTATCATGCTTTATAAACATGACAGTATAGAGAGACTTTAATTGTAAGCAACCTCTGTTTATTTCATATACAGAAAAATTGTTACAAATGTGAGTCCTCAAGGTGTGTTAGACCCTTTTGTCCTGTGTTAGATGATGTATCTCACATACTTCATTGTGCAGCTGCATGTATCCACTGGTATTGTACCCATTTCTGGTTCAGAACTGCTGGTCTGCAACTTTACTGATATATCATTGCGTCCAAAATTCATAGATACAGCATAGATGTGGAAGGTTTTCTTCCTTCCTCTCTTTTAATTATTCTTGTGACAATATCTTAGAATCTGGGACTGGCCACTTGAAAAAACAGCCCCACCCCAACTGAATTCACACGTCAGAATGGTTGAAATGTGTAGTATAGAGGAGTGCGTTGGAGTACCTCCCACTTTTAGTCCCTTCAGGCCCATAAGGTTCCCTGCATAACTTATGTTACTTTGCCCCTCATCTTCATGACAGTTTGGCCAGAGCCTAACACTGGCACACCCTGTGCATATATCCAGTCTTGTTCAGGGAGGCATTGAGTACCTCTGAAATGTCCACACATTTTTACCATCCTACATGGTGTTATTCCAGAATATGGCTATATTCATAAACGTGCTGTCCTATTTATGTAACCAGATGCAGCTTAGTCACTATTGATTGTGCTGTTGGTTGGATGCCTTGGGTATTGGAATTAAACTCGTGTTAGGGATAGGGATTTTTCTGTTCGCGGCATCCGGACCAGTGTTCTGTCCTGTGGGTACCGGCATTCTATGGTGACGTGGTTAGGGTGTGTAGCTGACTACCAGAAGAAACTGAATAGAATAAAATAAAGAGAAAAGAGTAACACTTTGTAAATAGTAATGATTTTTGAGTAATAGTTCTGTAAGTAATGGTGTACATTTACAGAAAGTAATTTTCTGTTTAGCTCATTTTGTTCACTTGATTAAATCATTCATATGGGTTTGTATGTGCTGATTTATTCAGTTCTTGGGCCATTGTACTTTGGAAAAGGCCACTGTTACCTCTTTCCATTTCTGTGCCTACTCAGCATTGTCGGTCATCTTCCTGTCACATTCAAACGAGTGTAACTTCTGTTGTTAAAAACAGTGTTGTTTAATAACCTACGAATCAAACAGTTGCAATCATCCCATACATTTAAACATGTGATGTGATTTATACTTGACAACAGGATTTTGTATTGTATGCCCAATGAGAATGTTTCACTTATGTACATGTAATTTTTTTGTCTTAGTATTTGTGCATAAAGAAAATTTCTGAATTTGTATAAATGTTCCCATTCATTTTATTAAATATTAATATTTTTAATGGCCATAACTTTGGAACATAGTCATTTTTCATGGTAATTTCCTATACTTTTCTTCCAAAGATGACTCTTTTGTCTTGGTATGCTTAATTAGAAATCAGCCAGAAAGATGAAGATTTTTTACCTGTTACATTAATTCATGTAACATGATTCTAAACTGTCGGAATGATTAAGTTCCTTGCCAAGTCCAGTTGTGTGGACACAGATGTCTTTGCTGAGTGTCTGAAATTACAGTAGCACCATTGACAGGCATTTGATTTACAATTTTCATATTGTAGAATGAATGGGATTTTTATATATTAAATATCCATCAGTGAGTAAGTTTAATTTGAAAGAAACAAAAATGCAAAAATAAACAATGTAATTTTCGTGAGCATTTTATAGCAAATATAGCATGTAATACGTATTTTAGAAGATTATGTTATAGCATGTAAGAGGTAGGTAGTTTATGGAAGGCCATAAGTGATAGGTAATGCAGAGTCCTTTTTTCCTGCATTTGAGAATATTTTTGTTGAAATGTAATTCATGTGATAATGCTGTATAAAACCATGTAATTAGCCAAGAAGACTTGAATTCAATTTACAGAAATGTTTCTCATGTTGTAAGGTGCAAACTTTGTTACTCAGTCACTGTCCTCTTGATCACTTTGCTGGTCAAGCAACTTGGTAGTTTTAGAAGGATCCCAGAGCTGCACTATTGTGTTCACAAGTCAAGCTCTGGCTCTTATCCTTAAGGCCATGGACTCGAGCTGTCACCCCACTCCCAATTTCTGTGTGATCTAATTGAGTGTTATCTTATTGTCTAGGTCTGTTTTGTTCATGCTTTTGACTAAAATTCCATGTGTTTTATATCTGCCCATGTGTTCTGTATGTTTGACCCATCTGATCCTCTGATGGCATTGGGTAAAGAGCGTAGGTCAGGTAAGTCTTCATGATGCTCTTTTTCTCTCTTCTCTCTTCCCTGTCAAATGCCAGGACTCTTCACAAATATCCCCAGTCTGTTCCTAGGTGGGAGAGGAGATAGTATAGGCAGTATAATGACTAGGCTATGGGCTGGAAGGTCCTGTCCAAATTTCAGCAGGTGTAAGAGGTTTCTCTCTGTCTCAAAACGTCCATTCTGGCTGTGGGGCCCACACAGCCTCATTTGAAGTTTACCCAGGTTCTTTCCTGGGGTTAAGTGCCCAGGGTGTCAAGTTGACCACTTACCTCCATCTAGCGGCAAGGTAAAAAATGAGTGGAACTGTACCTCTGCTCTTGCCTGTGTGCCATCATGTTGTGGACAGGGACAGCTTTGCCATTTTTTACCTTTTATGTTTTAAGCTGTTGGAGATAATTTGGTTAATACTCCTGCTTCAGGTGTGCGAGGTCCTCATTTTGATTCCTGTACTGGAAACTGGCTGTCATGACTCAGGTTTTCTGGGATTTTCCTCATTTCCTGCAGGCAAATGATAGCATCTTGAAATCAGCCATGGCTATTTCCTCTCTTTCCCATTATAATCTTTCTGTGATCAAATGCTGTACAGCTAACACAGTTGAGAAAAAAACATAGTTGTTACATGGCAAACAGTCTGGAGTACAAGCTACACTTAATATCTGCTTGACTTGTTGCATGGTTTGTCATAAGCATGATTGTAGTAGTTTTAAATTAAGTTCATTCTGATAAAGTCTTCAAAGAATCTCCAGAATAAATCTCAGGTGTTTCAGGGACAGCCTCAGTTTTCTGTATTAAAAATTGATGTGAATAGTGGATCAGTTGTAGGAAGAACTGTGTGTGGAGTGAAGTGGTCACCAATTCCATAACTGACCCAGCTTATTGTTTCTTAACTGTAATGTAATGAGAGACAGCAAGCAGTCACCCATCGTCCAGTTAATGCTGCATAAGTTGAATGTGATTTAGTCTTAGTTGAATGTTTGGAATTGTTTAAACGTGCTAAGAACTGATTTTTGTAATTGATTCTTGTTTTATACATATTGCCCAATTTGTGTTGTTGGCCCCCCAGTGATGGAGACAGTCTCTGAAATGTGAGATTTTTTATTCTGTATTTATGTGGCTCATCAGTTGAGAAGTTGCTTTCAATTCCTGTAAGAACATTAGATTTTTATAATATGAACCTTTTTCTAACGTACTTTGGAACTGTACTATTAGGACATTGTGCCAAAATGAAGTTCGCAATGCTGACAGCTTCAGCTCTTACTGCCAGTAAATCTTGTTACCAGACACTAGGGCCAGTTTGTTTTGTGTTCCTTTTTATTAAAGAGGGAAGTATAACTGTGTTAATTCCACCTTCTGCAGGTAAAAGAGGTATATTGCCTGAGGTTGTGTGTTTTTTCAATGTAACGATTTGTAATCTCAGTAGATTGCTGAGTTGGAATGACTCTTATGTAACATTCTCTCATTTTTACATTACAACTACAAAGATGTCATGAATTTATATGTAGAAGATAAAATCCACGACTCGAAAAGCTGTGAGATGTATTTTATCTTTGTAGTGTGTTTCATGTTCTTCCATGCATTGATCAGATGTATAAAATTTTTAAAGGCACCAGCACTTGCACTTCGGTTTATGAATGTAATAAAATTATTGTTTTATAAAGTTACATTCATAAAGCCAAGTGCATGTGTTGTTTCCTTTAAAAATTTTATATCATGTATGTTATCTGGTTCAGTAGTTTTTTTTTTAATCCTAGGTTATGTAAAACAGTCCAGTGGTTAACAGGTACTGTATACAGAATTTATGCATTATATTTTGATGTATATTAGTTGCCTTCTAGCAATGAATATTATGCTCCTGGGTTGGTGGTAATAGTTTAATCCTCTAGTCAGGGGTTTCTTGTGCTTATGGTGCTACCTGCTGTTAGTGCATCAAACTGTTGTGTTGTAAAAGAAATTTGTTTGTTGTAATGTTTGTGTGTTGATTGGTTATTTCTTTACAGTTGGAAAATGGCAAGAAATATAAATGTAATGCCTGTTTTTGATGGCTGAATGCAGAATGGAGAAGTACTTTGCAGGGTTTTAATTCATAATGTTGCTAAGTTATGTACATTGTTTGGCTAGATAAGCCATACATATTCCTTTAATGTTTCATGACTTGTGTATGATCTGAAAGGTAGGGGTTATACAGCATATTGCATCACCTAGTATTATTAGAGGAAGGAAATGTAAGAGGCTGTGATGGGGAGGACATTTAGCAAAAAATGTAAAAAAAAAAAAAAAGAAGAGCGTAAAA
>Ga0136643_10016457_pt1 | contig 11119 bp, 4 predicted proteins | sample TergutLab28metaG_FD_96883 | JGI IMG/M metagenome (GOLD analysis project Ga0136643, IMG submission 96883) | Labiotermes labralis P1 segment gut microbial communities from Petit-Saut dam, French Guiana - Lab288 P1 (version 3) (version 3) | ecosystem: Host-associated > Arthropoda: Insects >... | reverse complement strand
TGGTTTCAATTGGTACAGTTGTCGGTTCTGGTTCTTCATCTGGTTCATTCGGTAAAAGAAGATTACCGTCTCGATCAATAAATTCTGGTTGATTCTCACCAATAGCTTCAATGGTGAAAGTTCCATCTTCTGCTACGTGGATGATCCAATAACCATCTGGTGTCACGTAACCACTTGGTGCATTAACTTCCACTAAGTGATAGACACCACCACGTCTTAAACCTTCGAAACGGACACTTCCATCCACACCACTCGTTACGATAGTTGGAGGCGTTATACGTTCACCTTCGGCATCAAGACGATACAGGTGGAAGGTAGCCCCTTGTAGTGGTGATTCACTAGCTTGTACCATTTCTCCACTTCTTAGTCTAGCTAATAAGCGACTGATTAAAGAAGGACTTGGTTGTGCTTCTTCACTAAGGCGATCGCTAGCTTGTGAAACATCGTTTCTAAACTCACCACTTCCATCCACAAACTGATTGTAAATCATCGTGGCAGGGATCTCCTCTGTAAATCCTGGAAGCTGAATGACTCCTGCAATGTTATGGATTTCGAAGCCATCTCCCATAATTTGATAGGTAACGACAACGCTGCTGTTAGCTGGTATGGTATCAAAGAACACAAGGATCCCATCTTCTGAACCTGGCCCTAGTAGAGGAGCAAGTTGATAGTTAAGCACAGACCCTTCTGGGTAGAAGGTAAGGTTTGTCATGGTATCTACTCGCAGGTCACCTTGAGCAAGGTCATCCACCATGATCACTCCTGCCATTGGGAAGTTGTTTGGATTCGTTATCGTAATGGTGTATTCAATCAAGCGATCTTGTAAGTTAGGAATGGCATACCCTCGCTCTGGACAAGCCCATTCATCCGTTTCTTCAAAGAAGACACAGGACTCCTTCGTAATTCTAAGGTCCTGGGCTGGTGGTGGATCGGTTGGAATTGTACCTACTTTGATAAATTCAAGGTCAACGTCATCGTTCGGTCCAGTCGTTGGTTGGGTTGGGTCTGTTGGACCTGTTCCAGGTACAGTAGTTCCAGTCGGCTCCGTTGGATCCGTTGTAGCTGGGACGGTGGTCTCAGGAATCGTTGTTTCTATAGGATCTGTTGTGGTAGGTGTGGTTGTCTCTGGTTCAGATGGAGCTGTTGTAGTTGGTACCGTTGTTTCTACCTCTGTTGGATCAGTCACTGGGACCGTGGTTTCAGGCTCAGTCGGAATATCTGTCACCGGTAGCTCCACCAACGTATGTGGTGTTTCTGCTACTGGACGAGTGATGGATGGCCCTCCTAGTACTGGATGCATCACCGCACGGTAAGCAGCACTGTTCCACGCATACGGTGCTCTTACTGGAGCAAGCGGTGCACGCATATGAAGGTTGACAACGACTGAACTGCGTGGTTCAAGCTGAAATAACTCTCCATAAGTATCGTAAGACAAATCAATCGCAATGGCTGTAATGTTTGCATTGTTGGCTGGCTGCGTTGTCGACCAAATAGCACTATTTGTTAAATCTGCATGAGCTTCATTGTTAACCGGATCCAATCCCGACATCGTAGAAAAATAAACAATTGGATCAATCCCTCTCATACGAGGCTGATGTAAGTCAATGCTCTCAAAGGTTCCACGCCAGTGTGGCACACCATTATGAGCAGCTTCAAGCACATCAAACATAACAAGATTCGTTGTCGTTACATCTTCTGAACTTTCAAAGCGTAAGCGGTAATGATAAGCCTCACCTGGCTCTACTCTTGTTTGTCTAGAATATGCTGTATCCCTTGGTCCTCTCACAGCTTTACTAAACCCGACAAAAGAAGGTACGTTATGGGAAATGGATACATTGTTCTGCATGTAAATGGTGTTGCGCTCATCGGGTGACAAGAGCCCTTCTGGGGCTAAATTGCTCATTAACTCACGTTCACTCGGTGTAAAATTCCCATGGTTGGATGCATCATCAGAGCTAGCTCCACCTCCAGTGACGTTGCCAAATGAGCTGTTACGTGTTTGAAAAGCAGCAACGTTTCGAAGGTTATTACCATAATCTCCCAAACTCTCCCATGGGTAAAAAACTTGAAAGCTCACTTGAAACCCAGAACCTATGCGGCTGTCACTACTGCTATTAAACGTGAGAGCCCCAATGTTTTCTACATTTCTATTCATTGCGACGTGTATTTCAATTAACGTTTGGCCGCTATCACGAAAGTTTTCAGTAACGTAAAGACGATGTGGAACCACTCGGTTCGCTACTAAACCAGACCCTGCGTGAAGTGCTTGAATGCTCGTTGGATTAATGATCGCCCCTCGTGGGAGAAGATCGTAAAAGACGGCTTCCCTTATTTCCGTCCCTCCCAAATCTCTAAAAATGTCGTTAGGATGTTGCACATGACTACTACTAGATAAGACCTGCCCTCCTGTAAGCCGGTAAGTAACAACATGTCGACTATTATTTACTTGATTAGTAACACTTGTTGCAACCTTTGTACTGTGATTATTAAGAGTCAACCTACCAAAATTTGTGTTATTGGTAGAGCGTTGAACATATTGCCCGTATGTAGCTAAATCGCGATCCCTGATCGTTCCAGCCAGAGAACCGGTGTAACTGTTTCGATTTACATTGTTTACATTTTGCATGCGTTCAACGTCTTCGTATTCAAAGATTTGAAGGTTGGCAAAGTTATGAAGGCGAGCGCTGGTAGCTCGAGCACCATCAGCTGGATTAAGGAGACTATTTACATGTTCCGTATGGATCAGTTCCAGCTGAAAAATCACTCTAAAGTCAACGCTATAGGTTCCGTTATCGTGAACGGCCATGAAGCGGTAAGCGTGTTGATCATCCGGAATAGCAACCGTTCCTCCCGCTGCGTTAGTGCGAGTCGCTAAGTATTGCCATTCGGAACTTCCAACTGCCATAAAGTAAAGTCTAATCCCAGTTCTCTCATTAGCAGGAACCGCCTCTGTCCCCACTGTAGTATGGTTCTCCCGAATTGGACGTTGCTCCGTATGGCCTATGATTCCCAGGCGAGTAAATCTATAATCCTCTGGCTGTAGTTCATGAAAGACACCGTTTACTTCTAGATAAACATAATCATCAATCATTTGAGTTATAAAAGGTCGTGTCCCGCCACTAGTTAAACTGTAGCCACGCGCGCTTACGGCGACATCGGTTAGATGGGTTGCTCCTGTGTCAACAGAACCCCTGGCTTCTAAAGTACTCAGACCACCCGTAATTGATGCAGGCATTTGTTTGTTCATGCTAAATAAATCACCACGGTATTGAAAGTCAGTGTCGTTGAAAATAGTCGAAACACAAGCTTCCTGCTGATAAGCATGGGCAATATGTTCTACTTCATCCATGCTCACTAGTTCATCCAGTGAATAGGCTGCATCAATGCCTCTAAACGTCACTTGAAAACAGTTCGCCACCTCTTGATTTGGTTCACCTGTTCGTGGGTATCTAACAACGATGTCTCTTGACCAGGTCGTCGTCGGAGTACCCATGCTAGCCATAGCGTTGATGTTATTCATGATGGCATTCATCTCACCTGGGGTGCCTGTTGTGATGGCAAGTCGGCTCCAGCTAGCTGCATCGTTCGCATTAAAAGCTGCCGTTCCATTTTCATGATCTTGTGAGGCTAAGGCAGACGTCCAACTCGTACCGCCCCCACGACCTGACCACGCAACAATTTCACCGTCATTTTCTGGCAGCTCGACCAGACGACTCTCGAAAGGTTGCGTTGTCAACTGAGAATGAGAAAGATTCAGTCGATAAACAACAAAGAAATAGTCTTCGGCATTAGCAGGTCTTTCTCCCCAAGCACTTCGCCAGCTTCCATAAGTCGCTCTCACCGTTTTCGTCGGTGTATTAGCTGTTAATCGAGTCGTCAAATGCAAGGTTAAATCATTACTACTGGCTTCACGATCACCAAATGTGACATTAGCCGTAATGGTATTTGAAAAATCGGCTGCTACATTAGAAGGTCGATAGTGATAAGGAATGTCAAATTGAAAAATTGTCTCGCCTGTTACATCGCGATGATTTACAAGAACAAGGTAATTTTCTGTGAGTTGAAAATGAAAATCAGAAGCAGCACTTGGGGCAGATGGAATTCCGAGTTGGTGGATTAAGATCTCACCATGGCTACTTCCATCACGCCTTTCCATCAAGAAGCGTGGAATACGGATTTCAATTTCACCTGGCTCATAGACGTTGGTCGTCCCTGCTTGAAAGCTCAAGCGTAAAGCATGGTATTGCCAATCTGGATTAGGAGGATTTAGCTCCAAATGACTGTTTTCATCGTTAGCTAACCACACAATTTGTAAAGCCTGCCCACTGTTAAAAGTGGTCACTTCTTCCGAAGCAACGGTGGCCGACGGTGGTCCTCGGTCTACTGGTGGATGATTTGGATCATTCTCATCTTCCACCTCTGCTGGGATCGTTTCCTCTCCCTCTAAATCAAAGTCCACTTCCTCTGGCATGGTTTCTCCAAAGGTTTGAAAATAAGTTTCGTCCTCTTCGTACGTATCATCTACTGCCTCTTCAGGCAATAGTCTAGCAATGATTGGCTCTAACCCACTAGAGCTCCAAAAAATAGTGGCTACTAAGATTAAAATCGTAACTTTCCTTAGTGGCTTTCTCATATCGTTTCACTCCCTTAAAAATAGCCCCCTACTGCTTTCGCTTTTAGTGCACGTGCACACCGGGGTATATAAACTTCCTATCTATGGTACTCATCAAAGTCAAAAAAAGTTTCATTTGAGGCAAAAAAATTTCAATTTTTTACTTTTTTCTGGAAAACTCGTCAAATCTCTACTAAGATCAACGACTTCACCAAAAAGAATGGTATCAAAAGGAAGAAAGAGAAAGCCTAATTATCAGCATTAAGATTAAACACTGGTCGACACCGATGATCGACCCAGGTAGACTATCAAACAAAAGAAAAAGAAGCCACATCTTTATGAGCGCTTCTCAGCAATCAATTGGATACAGCTCCTTCAATGTTGTTACTCTTCACGACTTGGAGGACGGATAATAAGACGGAAACTTTCATCGTTTGGATGGTTTGGTAGACGGTCAGGAGAAGGGTTATTCTGATCTTCTTCTGCCGGGGTGGAAGGGCGAACAAGTGTTTCCTCTACTTCTTCTTCTGTGCTACCTATTACTTCAGCAGTTGCAAGCTGGTTACTTTCCTCTTCTGGAAGGGGTTGGGAAGGTGCAGGTTCGGGTGAGAACGCAGGGGAGGTTGACTGAGGCTCTTCTATCGGTGGAATGACCAATAGGTAGTAAACAACAGCAGCTACTAGACCCGTCCCAATGAGAACTAGAATAGAAGTCAGGTTTCGCGTGACTTGGGTAGGATTGGTTGTGGCCTCTAACTCAATCGATGTTTCGCCATGTGTTTGCTGATACTGCTTCATTTGTTGATACATTGACTCGAGGAGATCAGGTGGGGTTTTGAATTGGTATTGTTCATACTTGTACTGTCCTTGATAGAGTCTATCGATTTTATTCACCTGACATCCCTCCCAACTGCTCAACGTTTATTTTACTTTTAAGTAGCCCTTTAGCACGTGCTAACCTTGTTTTAATCGTGTTTTCATTTTCCTCCAAAATAGCAGCAATTTCTTTGATTCGATAGTCTTCGTAATAAAAAAGATGAACCACAATTCGGTATTTTTCATCGAGTTCCTGAACGGCTTCGGTCAAGCTTGAATAATTACGTGGTTCATCTTTCATATAATATACGCTTTTTTCTAACTCTTCTCTGCGCATGTTTCTCTCTATGAAAGTGTGATGGCAATTGATGGTTACCCGAATAAACCAGTGCCTCGCATGGTCTAAAGAGTCGTATTGTTTGTTAATACTGTATTTCATAAAGCGTAGAAAAACTTCTTGATAGATATCTTGTGCATCTGCTTCGTTTTTTACTAAGTTTCGAGCAACCCGATAAACAACATCACTAAACTCTTTAAGTGACTCTTCGATGGTTAGGGTCAGTTTATCCTCATCGTAGGTATTCTTTCTTCTCACACGTTCACACTCCCTTCCTTTTTCGAATTTTTTCATGGAATGAAACTTTTTATGTCGCTCTTATATGGTTACCTTTTAAAACGCCAAAAAGTTTCAAAATCTTGTATTTTTCAAACAAAGTGGGATAGCAAAATCCGGTTGCCCCATCTGTCTCCGATTACATTGTCATTTTGTTACCATTTTTTCACATTTTTTATAAAATATCGCCACTTTATTGCAAAATGCAACCAATTCATGCTATAATCATCCGCAGGGGTATATATAGAGGAGCTTACCCGGAGGGGATTAGCTCCTCTTAATGCCACTCGTAGAGAGACTAGATGCGGAAGCATCGTGTCGATCTTGACAGGTATATAGAGGGAGGATGTATAAGGGATGACATTTCAACATACAAAGAAAGTTTTAATACTTTTACTTATTGTGCCACTACTACTCGGATCGTATCCACTGGATCTAACAATAGAGGCGAGCACCGATCAAGAATCATTAGAAGATGTACTCGACAACCTTGCTGAGTCAGAGGATGTTCCAGAGGAATCGGAGCCTGGTACTGAAGTCGAGGATGACGGAAACCTAAACGACAGCAACGTGGACACAGAGAACGATCTAGACTCAGAAGATCAGACTGAACCGGCAACAGAACTCGAAGAAGAGAACACCAATGAGCGCATCATCGATGGTGCACAACACGGACTCGTTGTTGCACCTGGAGAAACGGTGCGAATGGTTGACTCCGCTCACGTCACAGGAACGGTAACCATTCAAAACGGGGGGGAGCTCTACTTAGATGGTGGAACCATTTCAGGGACCGTCAACGTTACAGGAGTTCTTGCCATGAATGGGGGAATCATTACAGGTGCAGGTAACCGCGGAGTCAATGTCGTTGGTGCCAACGCCACCTTTATTATGACGGACGGCGTGATTGCTAACAACAATGCCACCTTAAGTGGGGGCGGCGTTGCCGTCTCAGGAATCCACGCCACCTTTATTATGGAAGGTGGAAGCATTCATAATAACCGTACCAGCCTTAGTGGAGGAGGCGTCGTTGTTTCGGGGGTTAACGCCACCTTTATTCAACGTGGGGGAACGGTTGAAAACAATACGGCTGGTGTAAGTGGCGGCGGTATTTCACTTACAGGCTTTCATGCTGCTTTTATGATGGAAGGCGGGCACCTGCAAGGCAACACAGCTAACCATAACGGTGGCGCCCTTGATGCTTTTGGTATCAATGCGACGGTCGCCATGGAAAATGGTAGAGTCACTAACAATACAGCTCAACGTTCTGGTGGGGGGCTTAGTATTTCTGGCGCGAATGCTTCCTTGCTTTTATCAGGTGGAACAGTTAATGGAAATACCGCTGGTTGGAGTGGGGGCGGAATCGCCATGCCAGGTCTCAATGCCGATCTAGTCATGGAGGGCGGAAGTGTTGAAAACAACACGGCTTCTCTAACAGGTGGGGGCGTGGCTGTGATTGGTTTCAATTCTAGCTTTGTTTCATACGGTGGATTCATTCGTGATAACGTAGCTTCCCAAAATGGTGGAGGGATTGACGCCATGGGTGGAAATGCAGCGGTTGTTGTGATGGGTGGGGATGTTTCTGCTAATACAGCGAATCGTAACGGTGGCGGCATTAGTGTCACGGGTGGAAATGCGGCCCTAGTCGTGTATGGTGGGGACGTATTAGCTAACAGTGCTGGACATAGTGGCGGTGGTATCGCCCTAATCGGAGGAAATGCAACTTTCATTCTAGCCGATGGAAGTGTCTCTGAAAACGTAGCGCAACTAAGTGGAGGGGGCGTGGCTGCTTCCGGTTTACAAGCCGCATTCATGATGTTAGATGGGCGTATTGAAGGAAACGAATCTGCCTACTATGGTGGAGGAGTTAGCATCAACGGTGGTAACGTTGGCTTTGTCATGAGCGGCGGTACGATTGGTCGCAATAGAGCTGCTTTAAATGGTGGGGGCGTTGCCATTACCGGTCTACAAGCCAACTTTGCGATGGAAAGTGGATCCATTGAAGAGAACGTTGCCAATGGAAATGGTGGAGGAATTTACTTCTTCCATACCCAATTGAACTGGATCAACCTCCCAACATCAAGTAGCTTTATGATGGCGGACGGTCAAATAGCTGGTAACCTAGCCGAATACGGTGGAGGGGTCTTTATCAACGAAGAAACCAATGCCTTCATTAACGGTGGTAACATTGTTAACAACACCGCCATTTACGATGGTGGCGGAATCTTTACAGAGGTTTACGAATACGAAGAAGAGCTTGCCCCAGGTGCTTATGGTAATCTAGCCGTAAGTGAGAACGTACGATTTGCCGGAAATGAGGCTGGTGAAGGATTTATACCTCCATTCAATCCAGAAATGACAGCAATTGAAACAACGATTGCCTCTATTTCCACACACGCACTAAATAACTTTGACATCAACTTTAGAGGTGGCGAACCATACTTGAATCCGGATGACATGGAAACTTTCACACCGGAGGTTGACCCAATCGAAGAGGCAGAGCCTACATTACCAGAAGAGAGCGAAGTAGCATCTGATAGTGAATCGGATAACTTGCCACAAACAGGATCAGATGGAATCAATGCTCTATTGATCGGAAGCATGGCGATTGGTGGCGCAGGATTATTATTCTTCCTTGAAAAAAAAATATCAGGTAAAAAATAGAATGAAAGCACGACCAATGAAATTAAACTTTCGGGTCGTGTTTTTTCTTTTTGCTTTCGGGTTGACTGACCACTTGGTAACTCCCTTCAAATCACAACTCCCTGATCGTTTTATCGCTATGCACCTGTTAATCATCGTTTTTTCTTCAAAATTGACCTCCTAACGATGATTTCTAGGTATCTCTCCCGTTATTTGGAATTTGCCACGAAATCACACACCCTTTTAACTAGGCTAGGTGTCAAGATCCCCTTTATGACCGAATAGTCACTTAAAAAATTCCTCTTTGTCACTTAGGTGTCACATTACTGCGTTATACTAGAAATACTTCAAGCTCTGCTTGTTTAGTATTACTTGTGCCACTCATAGCGAAACTAGGTGCCTTAGCACCTTAGCTGAGCATGACAGGTGCTAGTCACATGAGGAAAAATCAGGAGGGTCAATTATGGCTATTTTAGAAGTTAAAAATCTAACAAAACGATACGGGAAAGGTGACGCGGAAGTGGTCGCACTGCAAGACGTCAGTTTCACCGTCGAAAAGGGAGAATTCGTTGCCATTGTCGGGGCGTCAGGATCAGGGAAGTCAACCTTAATGCATTTATTAGGTGGGGTTGACCGCCCTAACTCAGGAGTGGCATATGTGGATGGACATAACATTTACGACTTAAACGAAAGTGAGCTGGCCATCTTCCGCCGCCGGAACATTGGAATCGTCTACCAATTCTATAACTTAATTCCGACTTTGACGGCGGACGAGAACATCCAACTACCGTGCTTGCTCGATAACCGTGAGGTCGATGCTAATCGCTTGGAAGAAATTTTATCTACCATCGGTCTTACGAGTCGCAAAAACCATCTACCAAGCGAATTGTCAGGTGGCCAGCAACAACGAGTATCCATCGGGCGTTCTCTGATTAACGATCCTGCCCTAATTCTGGCAGACGAGCCAACCGGAAACCTGGATAGCCAGTCGTCAGCAGCAGTCATGGATCTTTTGAAATTGGCAAATAAACAATACAATCAAACGTTGATTGTGATTACTCACGACGAAAAAATTGCCTTACAGGCTGACCGCATTATTACTATTGGAGATGGGAAGATCATCAGTGACGAGGTGGTTAGATAATGAAATTAACAGCACGGCTTGCCTTGTCGCAGCTAAAAGTTAACAAACGTCGAACCCTATGGACATTCCTGGGGATCGTCCTATCAACTGCCATGCTCACGGCTATCTACAACTTAGGTTATGGTACAGGAATGAGTTGGGTGGATAACATTACTTATTTTAGTGATTTAAGAGCCAACTATTTAGGTGTTATCAGTGGGATTGCCATGGTCATGAGTGGTTTTGTTATTGCGATATCTATCATTGTTATTTCCAATGCTTTTCGAGTTTCGGCTAGTGAACGAATGGCTCAATTTGGAATTCTTAAAAGTACAGGTGCCACCAAGAAGCAAATCAGTCAAACGGTGGTTTACGAAGGATTATTCTTGACCGTTATCGCTATCCCTGTGGGCATTCTGATCGGGCTTGCTTTCCAATTTGTGAGCATTGGCTTGATTAACGATGTGATCCAACCCATGCTTAGTGTGGAAGACCAGGCATCTGGAAATTATCTATTTGAATTCATCCTTTCAGGTTTAGGCTTACTTCTTGCAGTAGGTGTTTCTCTCATGACCGTCTTCTACTCTGCTTGGCTGCCAGCAAGAAAAGCAGCACGGGTACCGGCCATTAATGCCATCCGTGGAACCGGAGAGGTAAAGATTAAAAACAAGAAAGTTCGTGGTGGTCGACTCATTAAAAAGACGTTTAAAACCGAAGGAGTGCTAGCTCGCATTTTCTTAAAGCGAAGTAGCCGAAACTTTAGAGCAACGGTGATTGCTATGAGCTTTAGTGTGGCCATCTTTATTATCGCCGGGAGCTTTTATAATCAAATGAACCATGTGATCAACATTCAATGGGAACAAGTCGATACCAATGCCATCATTCGAACCGACATTGAAACAAGTGAAGAAGTTGACTGTGATGCGTTCGATGATCACCCTGATCTATCTTGGACGGCATGGGGTGAGCTAGATGAGTACGGTGAATGGAGCCATCGTACTTGCTACCTCCCCATCGACGTTAACGATGTCGCCCGGACAGGAGATGAATTCAGTGATTTACATGGAAGGCTAGAAGGGTTATTGGCTGCCGAAGACCGCTTATTCGGAATCGCCAGTGGAACACATAACCACCTCACACTTCTTCCTGCATCGACCTTTACCCCTGAGTTCCTTATGGTGCAGGCGGACGATGGATGGCCAGAGCAAGATTATTACGAGCTACAAATCCAATTCGGTATGGTTGAAGATGCCTTTGCCGCTGAGCTGGTTGAACTAGCAGGGGTCGAACCAGGTTCTAACATTGTCATTAATCA
>Ga0136643_10016453_pt1 | contig 11121 bp, 5 predicted proteins | sample TergutLab28metaG_FD_96883 | JGI IMG/M metagenome (GOLD analysis project Ga0136643, IMG submission 96883) | Labiotermes labralis P1 segment gut microbial communities from Petit-Saut dam, French Guiana - Lab288 P1 (version 3) (version 3) | ecosystem: Host-associated > Arthropoda: Insects >... | reverse complement strand
CTGAAGATGGACGTATTAACGTCTGAAACATGTTGAGCAATATATAATAAAGCAAGTGTCATCTAGTTGGTCAACCATTATTCAAATATCAAGATGATGCACGGTCCAATACGCATAAGAGTTACGAAAACTCTTATCGTTTCCTTCTTTAATAGAAAATCAACCATGCTTTAAATAAAACAAATAAATTAGGAAGATAAAATAGAAATGAATATATTCTCAGCAACATGAAAACAGGGATTTGAGGTGGCCATTAAGTAACTGTTGAGGAAGCAGGTCTAGCGGGACGGTGCGCCGCGTGCCCCGGTAATTCCTTCTCGACGTTTTGCAGGAAAGTACTGCTTTCATTCTCAAGGTTAGGAGTGAGTTATAGCATTTATAGCCCTTCGGATGAAGGCGGTACGTCCATCCGAGACGTCACGAAGCAATTACCCGAACACACAAAAATCCAGAACACCTGCTCCGTCTATACGAAAATGGTTTAGTTAATAATAAGCATTGTGTCATTTCCTGCGGGCAAAGTGGAAAATTTCCCCTTATACGTGACGTACCTTTTGTTGCAGTATTCTCTCTGTCTCTCTCTCTATCTCTCTCTCTCTGTCTCTCTCGCCTGTCATACAAGTGGCAAGAAGTATAGCTGTTACTATCGTCGCTTAACTTACAGTTAAATGTACGCTGTGGAGAACATACACAATTGTCTTTTCACCTCTAATTCTTTCTCATACACACGCGCGCGCTGTCAGCGGGAAGGACAGAAGCGAATACCCGCATACGAAGCCTATAAGCAAATGTGCTATACAAATTACACATAACACAAAGTTATAATTTTACTGTTTACAAGTTTATCTTGTTTTTAATACAGAAAGGAGGTCACTTCCCCAGTTTCAGCGGTATAGCGGCGTTATAATCGCTATGGCGGAGAATTCGCCACTTGTAAAATCCTGTAATTTGTGTACAGTTAACACTGTAGTGTTGTGCCAGATGGTGACAGGCTTCTTAGTCATTTCTAATGGCAACGAAATGATAAGTGGTGCAAATTAACTGAATTCTCAAGGCACAATATCAGTACATTTAATTGTCAAGACAAAGATTTCTGTTCAATACACCATTCGTATCGCTTTAAGCAGGCGATATTTCAAATTAAATCCTCCTACTGTATGAGGCAGCTGAACTGGAATATATTGCTAATACAGCAGCGTTCCTAGAGGGCGAACCGTAATAAAACAGAGAAAATGGCAAAAACGTGTGACCGTTTAGGTAGCCTGTATCACAGTAAACATGTTTATTTCTTCCTGATGTTCTAAGCCCCGCTCTTCTGAAGTCCCGGAGGAAGGTTAAAAACTGGGATTGAATAAGAAAATTAAGACGTGACACAAGAAAAAACAAGAAATTATAGAACAGTATAAAGAGAGAAGAAAGGAAATAAAGAATAAAACATAAAAGAGGAGAGAAGGAAAGAATAAAGTGAGTACAAGAATGTAACAAAAGGAAGGAAGAAAAAGAAAGAAATATAAAGAATCACGGGACGTCAGAAAATAAATGAAGACGAGGAGAGATAAAAAGGGAGGAAAAGAAAAAGAAATAAACAAATAAATAAATCATGAGATTTTTTTCGTTCTGTAGACCTACCTCAGGTAGCTCCAAAACAAGCAGGAAATGTAATAAAACAACACAAAGAGCTTATCGTGTGTAGTTTGATGGTCTGTTTCATCTCCCTGTGGGGATATTTTGCCGTTTCTAAGACTCTGTTTCACATTTTTACACAGAAGTGACCTCAAAAAAATCTAAAAATTTTAGGACGCATTGTCACCTACAATTTCAAAGCCATGTCGTAGACCTATTCCTTGTTTCACTAATTGTTGGCCACGTTATGTAGGTCCCCGTCACCAAGGCTATGAGCGCCCTCGGACTGCGGATTGAGCAGACGGCCTCCAGGTCAGGAAGAGTCGCTGCAAAATAAGCGGTTTCGGACAGCCGACAAGGGATGGTCCTCCAGCTTTGGGTTTGGAAGAAGGGATAACAATTCATCACGTGAAAGTCAACATGTTAGAAAATGTTAAACGGATGAATAAAGAAAAATACAAAGAGAGTTTAGTGGGGGTGAAGTCAGTTTTACAGGGGTGATTGGAAAGGCGTGAAATGGATTCGTCTGGCTCACGATATGGACAAGTGGCGGGATCTTGAAAACGCGATAATTAACCTTCGGGTTCCATAAAATGGAAAGAAAATTCTTGAGAACCTGAGGAACTACTGCCTTCTCAAAAAGAACTCTGCGACACGGTTGGAGTTCTGATTACTGGTGACACGTAATTTGCAATCACGACTGGTCATAGCAAGGATATTGCAACCTTAATATTACGTAAAACGAATACCAAATACAAAAGCTGTTCCTGGAAAGACATGCACGCACATCGGTGGAATTCATTACACGACAGACTTTTCTTTCATTCTTTCGAAGTCACACTAGTCGCTTGTTTCAATATCACATAATTCCATTACTGGCCCCTCCAAGCCTCACTTGTTTGCAAATTATGTTTTATTACACACCCGCTTACAAGCATAAATTAATGGCGTTCTTGAGTAGTCAAAAGCAACCACGTTGCTTCCAACGTATATCGCTAAAAACAATAGTCTCAAGAGCTTGTATATCAGCGTCTAATGAATCGAGATTTTAGCTCCAAACAAACTTGTCTAACCAAAACAAGTAAACAGGTAGTCGTTAAGAGTCGCCTTATCAAGATGATGAAGTACTTTACTGTAAACTCGTCTCAAGTTTCTTATTTGCCACGGATGGCTACACGGTGGCTATGCTAACTCTTGTTTATATTGCCATGTTATTTTCTTCTGGTACATTTTTGTAAACGGGGACCGCCGTAGCACAGTGGTTAAGGCGCTGTGCTACAAATCGGAAGGTCGCTGTTCGATTTCAGATGGTGTCATTGGAATCTTTCATTGGCATAAAATCCTTCCGATCGCACTATGGCCCTGGGGTCGACTCAGCCTCTAACAGAAATGAGTACCAGGAATATTTCCTGGGGGTAAAGGCGGCCTGTGCGTAAGGCTGACAACCTTACCACCATTCTGGGCCATTGTCACGTAATGCGGGAAATTTAACTTCCTGGAACCCTCTGGGCACCTCGGGTCTGTAATGGAACTGTTTTACCTTTTATTTTTACATTATTGTAAATAAGGTAATTAAGTAACGTGTCCCAGGAATTTGAGTAGAACCCCAGCAAAGCGAGTTCAGAACAAGCTGTGTTCAATAACTCCCAAGTTATCAATAAATGCGCTAAGTTTGGCGGCGCAAGAGGAAAAGACAGAAAGTTTAATTTAAACTTCTCTAAATGCGACCAGCCTCAGAGTCTCTGACTACTAATCATGAAGACCGGGGTTCGATTCCCGGCTCTACCGTGGGAATTTTCCGTGAAGGGGAGGATTCCCACTGTGGTCATGGTCTGGGTAGGTTAGTAGAATTTAGGTTTAAGGACCCTCCTGGCACTACATCCTCCTATATCAACACTCACATCATCGGGACAACGTAACTGCGCCTCATGGGCGTCCCAACATCAGAAGTTGGTTACAATCCTGCCATGCCCAGGAGGGAGGACCATGAAGTCCACAAGGACATGTGGTGGTGGCATTGGACCAAAAAAAAAAACTTCTCTAAATGCACCACACTACTTGTTAGGCTGTTCTTGCACATTAAAGCCATTGATATCTATCTGAGGGACGCTACTAAACATTGTGGGTCATCGATTAATAAGCACCCATTCAGATAAGTGGCGCCAAAGCAAGTAAACATCTGCAGAAAGTATCAAACACGGCCCGATTAGAGAAGTCCAATCACAAAATAACAAATATCCAAGCTCCCACATGGCAAGCCTAGGATCGCAGCGCTTTAGTGTAGAGTATGCCAACATTCCACTGGGAAGCGCAGTAGTTAGGCTTCTATCTGATCGTAAAACGAAATACGTTACAATGGAGTAAGTAATTACATGTTCAGTGCGAAATGAGACAGGACATCAAATTGAAAATACCCCTGCGTCATGAAAGCCGCACTTACATACACACTTGGCAATTGTTCTGACAGCCAGTGTTTCAAGTTCTGTTTAAACTACACGTGTTACACGCCACATCAGTATGGACATTAGGTCTGAATTGTCTTCATCGATCTGGTGTGAGCCACCGTTGTACCATATCATCCTAATCCACACAATTAATCGCGTGTACCTACAGCTCTATAAAATGGTATTTCGTAACGCATTTTAAACACAGATTTCCTAGCGAAATATCCAACTAATATTTCGCTATATTCAAGAAATATTTGTTGAAAATTAATTTATGGTCATAAAATAATTATTCATTGGCGTTGATGAATATTTAACTTACTACAATCATATGCAGTCTTATATAATAATACTAGTAAAGTTATATCATACTGGTTAATCTTTATCGTTGCACCGTGCAGTTCGTAGTCATTTAATCAGCACACCAACTAATGCACATACATAAAATGCACATACATATATTTTTTTAACATTAAAACATTTAAAACTGCTCCAACATGTTTCAATCCTAACATCAACTGCAGGGAGCTGCACTCTTCCTTGCTAAAGTCACATTTAAAAAAAAAACACTCATTGATTAATTTAAATTAATTCATTAATTTAATTAATCAGTGAGTGTTTTTTTTAATGTGACTTTAGCAAGGAACAGTGTAGCTCCCTGAAGATGATCTTAGGATCGAAACATGTTGGAACGATTTTAAATGTGTTAATGTAAAAAATTTTATGTGCATTATTTGGTGTGCTAATTAAATAACAATAATGTCATTATAATTCCTCTAACCACAGTACTTTCCACAGCATTTCGTACCGCTTCGATCCGAAACTGACATCCTCTGTCATTATTTTATTAAATTAATTTCTCGTCACATTCATGCGTCATATACTCATAAAAAAATAGCCTACGACATATAATTCTGATAAAAACGAAACATAATTACTTGAAGTAATGTTTTCTCAAACTGCTGGCCGCGGACCGCTACCGGTTCGCATCAAATTTCTCAAGCATTCACGAACTATCAGAAAGATTAGATCATTTTTATAATACGTTTCACACTGAATGAATTGATTTTGTTCCAAATAGAAACACGTTGCATCAAAATTGCAATATTTATACAGAAAAACTGCCTTCTGAAATGTTATGCTGTGTGGTCCGGTAAATATCTCAACGCATTTCGGGAGCAGCATGGGTCATCGAAATGTCTGTAACAGTTTACAGGCAGATGTGGTATAGCATCCAAGAAGGCACGAATATTCATAAAAACCGCTGTTAGAACCTCGAAAGTTGCATTTACAAATAAATTCTTCTAAAAAATTAATTTCTTAAAATTTTAGTATTGTAAACAAACAAGTATTCAATGAAGTTTAAAATCTAGTTGAAGAAGTTAAAATTAGTGTAACTGGCCTATATATATATATATATATATATATATATGTGTGTGTGTGTGTGTGTGTGTGTGTGTGTGTGTGTTCAACCTGCGGTCTACCTCTATTTAGTAATTTCCATTCAGACTTTCCAACGGAAAATTTGCATGAGGTATATTTTTAGTAGATTCTGTGCGTGCAATATGTCTCGCCAATTCCATTTAAATGGAAATTACAATTTACAAATCTTCTGCTTACGAAATTTTCTCTATTACCCTGTTTGATTTAAGGCTACTAATTTCCTATTCTCGTTCTGAAACCAAAATACCGTACTCGACATGCCTTCGTGCAGATATTACGTAGTTAAATCTGTGACGGCTGGACATCACTTGTAAATCCGAAGTTGGGAATTGAGGGAATTAAAGTGAATCTGCTGCATGGGAATGGGACCCCTATGCAATAAAACACAAACGACGTTGCTGCTAATGTGCTACACGCCACATGACAGCGCGTGGACGTGCTGACAGAGAGGCTGCATGTGTTACTCTCCTCAGCCGGACAATATCACTGTAAACTCTAGGACATACACTGTCCTACTTTATACACGTGACCAGTGTCAAATGAATGCGCTGTTTCCTGGTAGTCCATCAACAGAAAATCGGTATAAAGGGATTGCATGGATTAGTTACGCAAGGGATCCAGTGAATATCTAAAAAATCTCACGGTTGCATTATTTCACCTATGGTTTTAACAGAAGCTCTATTCTCTTCTGGCATTACAAAGCCAACCCCCTTCTCTTGCCGCACTCCTCCTAACACGCGGTTCAACGGCCACGATAAAACAAATGCACAGTCCGCCTTTAATTGTATGTCAGCCTAAGTCCGGGTTTTCCCGGACATTCCTCTTTTTTTCAGGCTTCGGAATTGTGTCCGGTTGGATATTTTAATTTTCCAAAATGTCCAGGTTTTTGGCCTTTGTTAATAGCCACACTCAATTTTTCGGTGGTCGTTATGTACGTTATAATTCGTGGTTCTCGTAGGCCATGATTCAACTTCAGCAATTATTTTCACTCACTTCCGGTGGATCCGAAAGCATGATCCCACAGTTCATTTAGAACTGTGTCCAGTGAAGTGGAGGACGTGTTGTGCGATGTGTAATTCGTACGTCTTTTTATCACATTCCTACAATGGGGAAAAGAAATTGTAAATTCAGGGACGATCTACAAAGCAAGTATTCGTGTTTCCGAAATATTCGCGACGAATGGGGAAGCCGAATACTTGGTACGTAAACCAGGAACTTAGGTGACTGTGGTGAACAAGGGTGCTCTTTGTCTTCGAGCCCACGTGGAATGCGAGTAGCACAAGATAGCTGTTGGAGGTGAAACGAGTTCGGCAAAAGTAACAAGTTTTTTAATACATCGAGAAGCAAATCAGACGATGCTGCTTTAGCGGCAGAAAGTGCGTTCTCATTTCATACCGTGAAACATCACAGTATTTACAATACAGCGCACTAAACTTCTGTTCTATTGAAAACAATATTTCCTGATTCCGAAATAGCACAAGAGATGATTAATTCGGTAGTTGCGCCCCACACTGTTGATAAGAGAATGCAGGTGTTCAAAAATATCACAGTGTCTTACTGCGGAATTGCCACAGACGCAACCAATCGCAGTGCAATGAAGGCGTTTCCCGGTGTTATCCATTATCGTGATTGGAAAAATGGCGGTTTGCAATCAAAGTTAATTGAAGTGCAGCAGCTATCGCATATAGCGGCACAGACTGCTGTTCGGTACATCAAGCGAACTCTAGAAAATCATCGTTTGTTGACGAAGTGTATTGCATTCGTCGGTGGTAAATGGAACACGATGTGTGGGGGATTGTGGAGAAACGTTGCAGGGAAAAAAATGGTTCTGAAAAACTCAAAACTTCTTTGGATAATAAAAAGCACTAACTAGTCTGGGCTGCCCAGCATTATATCGAACAACTACGTTCGTCATGGAGCGCAGAATCTAAATGTTGACAGTGAGTGAATCATCTTGAAAATATATCAATATTTCCATATCTAGTTTGTTCGATCATAATAACTGAATGATACTGTGATTTTGTGAATATTTAATACAAGAAACTTCTTTCCCATAGGTGGCTTTCACTATGTCCGAGCATTAACCGAACGATTCACATGTTTCTGGCTTGGAAGTCATTTTTTTCTGTCTCAGGCCAAACCACCCAATATGGTCAAGAATTTTCTTGAATATGAAATGAGTGAAATCTGTTTGTGGCATACGCAGTCATATGGGTGTTTTGCCACCACACTTTCGAATTGAAAAGGAAAACAACTCTGTTGGTGAAATGTCAAGACTGTTAATTTCCATTCATGACATTCTTGTTGAACTTCAAGCCCAAAAGTTTATGTGCCTCGAAGTTAAAAAACTTATTGAAGAAAAGCGCAGAGAAGTCTTGGTGCAGGTTGTGACAAATTCTGTGTGGAAGTAAACTGTTTCTATGAAAATTGTACAGAATATCCGAAGAAATGGGTGCTTCAGGTGTGGATGGAACTGACCTTACATACCACAGTACAACAGTGTAGAATTTCCGCTGAAGTTTCTCATAAAGTGTTTATTTCCATTGATGATGTGAAGTGCTTTGATCAGTTATCAATCTGAATAAATTACTGGAATGTTGCAAAGATAACGAAGAATTCTGTAATCTATTAGAACACTAGAAGTGAGTAAAATACTTTGAAAATTCCAAAAATGTAAATTGCCACTCAGAACTCAAAAACGCTCGGTTCCTCTTTGCAATCCCGTCACACAATGCAAAACCAGAATTGATTTTCTCGTATACACGTATAGTGGACAAAAGAGAGAAGCAATCTTAATATTTAATCTGTCAAAGGCATTTTGCTTGTGCAGCATAATTACAAGCATTTTTCATGCAAGAAATTCCATGACTACTTCCAAAACAATAAGCAACTTCTGACGAAGACACGGTGTACAGAAAGGTATGCATGGGCAGGGCAAGAGTCGGATTTCCATAAAAATGTCATGAGGTACAAGGTAACACAAGAATCTTTAAAATTTATCTATGCACAATGAAATCAGTTTATTCTCACCTTGTTCTTCTTTTTACGGAAATATCCACATAATAGCAATTGCCTTTTTAGAATACTCTCTCTCTGTGGATGCCGTATCTTCCCATAGTTGAAAATATTGAACTTTTTGTCATTTTTTGCTCATTATTAAAATTATTCTTTAATGTTATTTCAATTGCTGTATTGATAGCAGTTGCAGTAAAAAATAAAGGACCAGAGTCTTGATACTTGTTTACAATTTAAGGTGTGTGTGTGTGTGTGTGTGTGTGTGTGTGTCATACTCTATCTAAAGGACGCCATACATCCTCTTTTTCGACCAAAATTTGTGAACCCCTTTTGCCGCTGATATGTCCTCTCTTTGTGGTCGATAACTGGGAAATGTCCACCTTTTCTGTGCTGGATATATGGTAAACCCATGCTCGCTTTATTCTGACAACTGTAATTTCTCATTTATTTAAAGTTTCTATGTCAATATAGTAAAACATTATCATACAATAAACATGCAAAACAGTAAAAGTCCTTTCTGTGGTGTATTTAGTGAAGCCGTTAGTATCTTAGGCTATATAGCATTGATGGTAGGATGATTTGTGAAAGATCCTTTGGAAAGGATGTGTAAGGTAATCGTCGAAGTCTAACCGAGGTAATATCGTAGCACTTGCCTGAGTGTACTAAGGAAAAAAAACAAAAATCTTGTCAGGGTAACCAGTATGTCGGCCAGATTCGAATCGGGAATCTGCTGGATGCAAATCTATAACGTTACCATTAAACCAAACTGTCTGGTTATTATAAACCTGCAGGTGACATTAGTTGTGAAGAGACGACAGACGTGTATAAGTAAAAGTATGACAGTTCCAATCAAGAGGTGCAGGTGTTAATACAAACATGCAAAACTAAATGCAACCATAAAACAATTAAGTTTTTACATAACGCAAAATAATGTATAAATTTGGACAGAGTTCATAGTTAAAGAAAAATAATTAAGATTTGAAGTTGTCGCGGCGGTGAGACTTTGAGTTGCAGTATTTTTAAATGTGACGCCATGTAATTTTGTGTGCGGGTGTCAACGTATCGAAGGGAACTACGTAAGACAAAGACATCATGGCTTTACACATATAAAAAAAGGATGCGCTTAAAATGGAAGGATATAAGATTATAGATAAAAATGAATGGAACATGTACATCTGGCCGAAAATACGAAAGTTTTCTGAGTGTAAAAACTGTGGGAAGTAACGTTCAGAACGTACAAGAAAGAGGAGGATATATCAGTGGACCTGGAACAGGTAGCACTGCCTATACAAACGGCTCAAGCATTAATTTTCTCTTGGCCATATTCAAAATTTGTAAATACGTTCTGTGGCCACATAAACTGAAAAGTATCTCCCTAGAGGCTGAAAAAGTCCTGTGGGGAAGGTAGTTATAAATTTTTCAATTCAAAGCGAAGTGTGAGCAAAGTGTGTTTACTTTAATTTACAGCAAATATGACCCTTTAAAGCCCAGTGGTTACTTGTGTACCACCAGGTTTAAAATTAAGAGATTCTACTTTCTGCCAACACAAAGTATATCTGTACTGCGTAGTAATCTCGGTCCGAACAGCGCTAAATACAATTTATTTTAATCTTAGTGTTTAAATTCTGTCTACCCTTGTCAATAATATTCCACACTCGTCTTTACCTACACGCTTTTCTTACTAGAAGGACAAACGGACGAAGCCTGGGAACTTTCAGAAGTAATGTTCTTTCGAATATCGAAGATCAGTGGATACGAAAGTACTTTTACTTCCTACACAGCAAATCGCTCTGACACAAAAGAATATTACGTCGTGGCACAACACGCAACTGTACGTTCCAAGGAGAAGGGCTGCAGTCTCGTAGCATAGATCCACTACAGCTGCGCGAAAGTAATTAGTGACTTTACAGAAGTCACGAAGAAAATCCATCTGAAGGCTGGAAAAATACTGTCAAAAATGTATGTATTATTAATCATAAACGTGGTTGGTGGTGGGAATTGAGACTCTCTGTCATTTGGTATGAGTACAAAAGAAGATACCAACAGTACGAGTATGCGTTAGTTGGAAATTGTCCAAAAGAGAGAAGTAATGGCCTCACTAAAATAACTGTGCCATTATTTGTCTAAAAGAAGTGGATAAACCATTGGCAGCTTCTCACAAATACCGGGCTTATGGCCGGTATTCCAACAGAATATTTCCCCCCCAAAAGACGTAGGAATACCACCAACCTACTGCGACGTTCTGTTGCCTGTCTTCGTTGTTGAACACATCATAGAAAACCACAAGTACAGAGTATTAGGTCTTAGACATTTCTTTACAGAAGTGAAATTTGGACAGTATTATGACTAAAAAACAGAGCACAAGTTGTAGGCACGAATTATTAAGATGGACAACGAAACACAGTGTTCCGATTAAGAGAGGAAATAACAGTTTTAAAACAATTCTAAACTAAATCTGCACAAACACAGAATATTTGACGTTTTGTTGACCGTGCATCTCAGTATATTTATCTCAGTATTTAACCAACTTGATGCACAAAATTTGTTTCACAATAAGTTTTATTTCATGCCTCTACATGTTTCGAGCACATGTGCT
>Ga0136643_10016452_pt1 | contig 11121 bp, 7 predicted proteins | sample TergutLab28metaG_FD_96883 | JGI IMG/M metagenome (GOLD analysis project Ga0136643, IMG submission 96883) | Labiotermes labralis P1 segment gut microbial communities from Petit-Saut dam, French Guiana - Lab288 P1 (version 3) (version 3) | ecosystem: Host-associated > Arthropoda: Insects >... | reverse complement strand
TGAGCAAGGTAGATCATGAAAGGAAAATTAGGATTAGGAGGCAAAGGTCGGATATAGGGAAATATTCTTTTGTGAATAGGACCGTCCAACACTGGAATCAGTTACCGGCAGAAGTGTTAAGAAATCTCCCCTACAAATCAGTCACTTTTAAAAAGAAGGTAAGGAGAGTGATAATTGAGTTGAATTAAAAGGAAGTAAAGTGTGCTGGAAATCATCGAAGAGAAGCGATGTCTAGTGAAGTGAAAAGTCTAAAGTGAAGTGAAAAATTATCTAACGTGGAGGGTGTCGAAGTACAATAAAGTGAAGTGAACGAAGCAAAGTGAAGTGAAGTGAGGAGAAGTGAAGTGCAGTATAGGGAATGGGGGGGGGGGTCAAGTCTTTATGGAAAAAGTTTATAGGAGTAGTAAGTGATGAGAAATGAAGGACTGGGTTGAAAGTGTGAGTGAATTAATGATTGTAAAAAACGAATTACAATAAACTGTACACAGTACTCTCTTGCTTGGGTGTTTTTACATTTTGTACATGTTGTAAAATTCTAATTTGTCTCGTGTGTATTGTTGCTAGTTTTAAGTTGTCTTTTGTGTAATTGGTTGGCAGTGTGTATTGTTGTAGTTGTCTTTTGTGTATTGTTGTAGTTGTCTTGTGTGTATTGTTGTCATATTATGTGTATTTGTTGTACTGTGTGTCCAATACTGTTTTTCTTTACTTTAGATGCCGGACTGCTGGCTAGAAGTCAGTATTCCGAAGGTCCTGCGACCGGCCACCTCGACACAGGTTTTTCTTGGTTTCCCTGTGTCTAAAAGCAAATGCTGAGATGGTTCCCAAGATTCAAAGTTGCCACTACATGCTTTTCATGTAGCCCTCCCGACTTTAACCACTGCCACCGGGTAACAACCAAATTGCAGTAAATAAATATATTATTATTATTACTTTACCTGACTTTTTTTTTAAATATCCAATACTTCCTGCTGGCAGCATCGCCGGTGCATTATACCACAAGCTGTAAACACAGTCTAGAGCTCCTGAGGATGGGCGAAATTATCGCCCGAAACATGTTAAGCTGATTGAAGTTAATAATAAAATTATTATTGTTGCATCCAGTAGGCTGTTTCTATTATTGTATCGATGATGCACCGTCACACAAACATCAAATTTACACTTGAGCTTTTAGCCCGGAAAGCGAAACTGCGTATATTGGGTTCAGCGTTTTCAAAGGACCGATATTAAGAGTGAAAACTGGGGACTAGATAAGAAGTTTTCGACGATAAACTTGGCTTTGTGGCCTTGTATTGCAGCCTAGAAGTCAAATAACATCAGTAATTCAAAGTACCTACATTTGAAGGAGGCAGTGTCCTCTACAATTTAGCTATGTTTTACTTATTCTATTTCCATTAATGTATTATATTTATTGTGTAGTTACCCTCCGAAACGTTTTCTTAAAATTACTTGTTTGTTTGTTGTTTTTGGCGCATCAGCCCGAAGGGGGGGGGGGGCAGGGCCTCCTCATTCATGAGGTTTCTAGATCACACACAAAGACGCACCACAGTCTGTAGGACTCAGCTGGACGAGTGATCAGCTTGTCGTAGAGACCTCTACCTGATAACACACATCACTCACAACAGACAAACATCCATGCTGCCGGTGGGATTCGAACCCACAGTCTCAGCAGGCGAGCGTCCGCAAACCTACGCCTTATACCGAGCCGCCACTGGGACCGGCCTAAAATTACTTGATGGTTCAAAGTAATAAATTGAATGCATATGGAAATTAAGATGAATAGTGTGAGGAAATGAGTTATCGCACTTGATGCGCAATTGTAATTTACGGTGTGAAGGTAATCTATCCTTCTTTCAAGTCAGCAAATTAGTCTTCTTTTTCCATTACCGCCACCTAAGGAACTGTGTATACCGGAACACATTGATACTTAGGGTACATACATTCTATTACAAGCCTACCTGCGAATTACGGCCGAGTTTCAATCGAAATTAATTATGGCACACATTAACGATCCAAGTACTCTGATCTTTCTAGGTTTCTTTTTTGCTGTCTACATTTTATAATGAAGTTTTATAACCTGAAATGGTTTGAAAAATTGCATGATTACGAATTCTGGAAGGGTGTGACGTGGGTATGCCGTCGTCTATTCTAACATATTAGTTTATCCTAGAATTCTCTTAAAACCACAGAATATCCGGTTGAGATAGATCTCAGGATGTTTGGAATTCATGTTCAGATACATTATCATTTTACCTTCATCCTATTCCAGTATGCTTCATTGAATGATGTCAGAGAGATCAAAGTCCAACGACGCCCCTGGGGAACAGTCATGTGTATACATCAGTTTAACGGGTCTGCAGTGACAGATACAAAGTGAGTCATCCAGTGACCACAAGAGAATTGTTTCTGAGAGCTTCCATTCCAGGTCACATGGCTTGGTTACAACCTGTGAAGTCTGACAAATAACCAGAGTGATGTGTTTGCGCATTATTTGGCAACATCAGGTGACTTGACGAGTGTTGAATCGTGATTGCATTATCAAACATTTTACTTTCAAACAGTCTTTTGGTTACAGTGACAGTTTTTAAGTGTCCCAGTGCGTTCATTGCTTAGAAAGACACTTCAGCGTAATTCCTCCAAGAGCAGATAAGCTTGAGGGTTGTATGACCGTGCATCTTCCTCATGAAATAAAATGAAATGCCAACTTGATACAGCAAGGTAATTTTATTGATGTATTCTTAGCTCGACATGTTTGGGGTACATACGCCCATCATCAGGAGCATTAGATGTTGAGTTGCAGCATTTGGTTTTTCTGCACCGAGTTTTTGGACGGGTGGTGGTCTTGAGAGCCGCTGCGTAGGTCGTGTGTATGGTGCGGATAGGTGCCATCCGCACCGTACACACGACCTACGAAGCGGCTCTCAAGACCACCACCCATCCACAAACTCGGTACAGAAAACCATACACTGCAACACAACATCTAATGCTCCTGATGATGGGCCTATGTACCCGAACATGTCGAGCTAAGAATACATCAATAAAATTACCTAGTTGCATCAAGTTGGCATTTCAATTTATTTCAGGTGGACTTGGTAACAGGAAGCTGACCTTGCAGAGGGACACCGAAACCTTGCACAAAGCTCTGCAATGTTCAGTCCCGACGCTCCAAGATCGAAGAAATTTAAGGAAGTCGAAATCAACAATCAGCACCATATTGACTGCTTTCTTGGTGTCAGCGAAATTATCTTCGACGAATTTAATTCGTCCAAAATTGTCAACCAAACCCTCTACTCCAAAGTAATACGTCTGTGCGCCTTACCGCAGGATATTTTTGCCGAAATGTTTTTGACCCAAATAAACAAATACTAATCTGTCACATCAAATTGTACTTGACTGTCTTGTCCACGAGTGACTGTTGCATGTTTCCACGAATGCAACGCGTGTATCCTCCTATGATGACGCGCCTGTCAACCAAAATTCTCCAGACATACAAACGCATTTGACATAGTAGCCTGATTTTCAGTAATTTGACTGACTTTTTAGTAATACGACAACAGTACTGAAAATATTTTCTTAGCCAGAATTTCCAGCTTTGTTTCATAGAGCTCATGAGACGTTACAATACACAGATGTATCACTCGGAAGGCGAAGCCTGTTGTTCGACACTGACATTTTATGTGAATTTCGACTTAACGTAATTAGGTTGTTTGCAATTAATTTGGTTGTATTTTTACGTTGTTTGCCGCTGCTTTTATGCAGCTCATTGTTTGAGCAGTGCTGTTTAAATATTTAATTGCGGTGCTGAATATCTTATAAATCCTACCTTTTATTTGCTAGTGTTTTTTTTCATATGATTTTATTGTACATATTTTGTGCCGGCTTTATAACTGGCAATTGTGCTGTTAAACCAGCACGTTGGTAAATGAGTATCGACTTATTTTTACTATGATCAAATTTTTGCCTTGAAGGAGGAAGGAGGAAAATAGTAGTGGACATGAAGACAGTGAATCGAATATCACTGTCCGGAGTGTAGTGACAATGTAGCTGTATATCTGTTGGGAAATATTCAGCGTTAATTAACTGTTGTTATTAGTTTATTTAGCACAGGCGGCATGTAACAACGGACAGTTTTATGGCCGCTAGAGTCGCCAAACTAGATTCCCCACAATCGATTTTTGCCATACGCATATATGGGGAAACTGACTCTAATATCAAATATCTCCTGAGAGGTACGTTTGGAGAGTCACTTGATCAGCCATCCTGCGCAGTCAAAATTCAGTTACCACCATAAATCTGTGTGATTGTAATAAGAACAAAACATGCTACGTGTTTGACTTAATAGTGCAATTGTTTTTGACGACGCTGTTTCTCAGTCCAGCTTCTAAGTATACTTATTATTATAACATAGACGGTTAACGTCGTAGTGAGTAGACTACGGGGAGGATGTGAGAGGAATAGTGGTTCGATTGCCGGCAGTGGCAAGAGAATTGTCTCTTCTTGAAAACATCTACACCGTCTCGGTAGAGTCTTGGCCCACCGAACGGTACTAACGTCTAGTGGAGACAGCATACATACTTACTTACTCCATGACGCAGAGTCCTTCTTGAATAGCTAACTGGTTTGCAGCTAGTCAAGAAATTCCCCGCATTTCACGGACCCCAAAGGATCATTACCGCACTCACAAGCATGCATACAAACACTAAAATTTCATTCTTATAATAAAACCAATGAGAAGCAGAAATTTTTGAAATTTATTTTTGGTATAGGACTCTACATGTTTCGGAAGTATCTCTGTCCATCATCAGGAGTCTAGCACTGTATACACAGCAATAGTTATAGGTCATACAGGTTATGCTGTCTGCTTACTAGCGGTATCAGGATCCCGCTAGCAAGCATTCAGCACAACGTGTATGACCTACACATATTGCTGTGTGTACATTGCTAGACTCCTGATGATGGACAGAAATACTTTCCGAAACATGTAGAGTCCTATTCCAAAAATACATTTAAGAAATTAGTGCTTCTTGTTGGTTTTATTATAAGATTATATCACGATGCACGATCCTCAATGCCAAACTAAAATTTCAGTCAGATGTTCCAGAAGCCGAACCCAAATCCTTCGTACGATTAACAATGTGGAAAAATGTCTACAGCGTTACAGCTGCACTATACCCTCGTTTCCGTAAATCCGTGCCCGGCACTTATCTGCAAGAGCTGTGTGTGTCATATTTAACCGAGCTTAATTTTGCACCTTTTTTGAAAGCAGTTAAGGTGTTTAAAGTTTGCTATAGAACGACAAACTGTGTAACATACGGGTCATCTAATTCTGGCCGGAGGTTTCTGTGAGCTGCACATGTGGCCAGGATGTGTAACAGAAGGCATACACATACGTTCAAAAGTGTCATGGAAAGCTGCCACGAAAGATAGAGGAGGATAAATGTCAGGAGAGAACCTAGAGAAACTGTGATGTTTGGAGGTGAATAAAACTGGCTCAGAATCTTTCCTGCTAGCGGGTTGTCATCTAAGATGTTTTACCCGGTAATGGTCCGTGTTTCAAGCCTCTTATAAGGCATCAGGAAGATGAGAGGTTTTTAGGTTGTCCGGCCGTTAGCCAGTTTAAATTATATCAAAATTTGCTGTAATCTAGTTTTGTAATGCGAAGAGGGGTTTAGCAGTTCAAACCTGTCATTTCTGCGTGCATTTATATCTTGCAAGTCATTAAAATGGAGTGATCTAATGCACCCTATTGCCGTTAAAGGCTTAAACTCTCTTTCTTGTTACGGTTGTAGGTAGCTGTACGCAGGTGTTCCTTTGTTGGAAACGATGTTTTTCGGACCGGTTGGCCTGCAGCCTTCCTGTTTTCTTGACAACGGGAGAAATATTTCAGATCGGGGACTCGAATGTTAGATTTCACGAGGAAGGAGTTACTGACACTGGTGGAGCGATGTACATACATCCTGACAGCATTCTTCTTGGTCAGTCTCTGTAGTTTCTCGTGACTGTGTTTAAGACATCAATAAATGAAAAGAGTGTGATTGAATATAATTATAACAACGACTAACCAGAGCAGCTTCCATCCCTCCGTGTATTCCTTGCTGTGGATTCATGTTAGCCGACGAATGTACGAAGTTTGTAACCGACAATCGGACAGCTTAAGGCGGACTGTTACATATTTTTGCAATCTCTGGCTTCCAAAAACATCCTATATTTTCAGAGGAAGAGTATTTTAAAACGCAGTATAGAAGCTGCAATCCATTGGTCCAGGCTAAATGGTCGTCGAAAATGAGAAGAGATATGCTAAGAAGGAACTATCTAGAGAAATTTCATTGAACGGTCGGTTCAGCAGCAGCATCTTCCGATTGGTAATCGTGATTTTTTTAAAAAAAAGTTCGGAAAAGGCTAGGATAGATGACTGGAGAAACAGTGTCTGACGTCACTAATGATTCAAGTCCCATACCGGAATGACGTCTTCTACTTGCGAAGTATAATGACATTATATACACAATAGCCAAGTCATTTGCCGGTCCCAGTGGCCGCGCGGTCTAAGGTGTGGGTCTGCGGCCTCTCGCCTGCTGAGATGTGGGTTCGAATGCCATCGGGGGCATGGATGTTTGTCTATTGTGAGTGTTGTGTGTTGTCAGGTAGAGGTCTCTGCGACGAGCTGACCACTCGTCCGGAGGAGTCCTACCGACTGTGATGCGTCGTTGTGTGTGATCTAGAAACGTCGTGAATGATGAGGCCCTGGCCAGCTGGAGGCTGTCGCGCCAAAAACAAACAAAGAAACAAACAAATCAAGTCTATCACTAGTGTTGACAGGTGTTTATGCAAGACCATTTCAACTGTCGTTGCAAGTATTCTGAAGAAACCTTGCTTATGTTTAAATTTTTTTAAATTACCGGAAATGACTGCCTTTTGTTGTTGCACGTTAGAATCGATGGAGCCTCTTTTGTATGACTGTAACGTCCGCCTTCAATTTCCATTAAAATGAAATCTTTGCATATTTTATATGCTGTTAACACTGCCTTGTGCAGAACACACTTCTCTCTATTGATTTTTCATTTTCTCAAAATTAATGACGTTCAGATAAAACGACATTATTACCTTCGTGCTGGTTATTAAGCCAATGGAACATACTGGTTAATATTTATACTTCCAGAAATGTCTGTTTTATCCGCTACTCTATTTATGTGTTCATTACGATTCTGAGAATAAACAGTGATTATTACCTTGTATAAAATTCGTTTCTGTCGACGTACATTATGTTTTCTGTGAAGTATGAACTGAATATTTATGTACAGTGTAAGTGAACTTCGGTCTTCGAACGGTTAAAACAAGTAGGATGTTCATGAATAAACGCTACAAAAACAGTGTGGAATTGGATTATGTTTTGTAATTAATGACTGCTTGTTAATATGAGTAATGTTATTCCCGTCCGCGCTATGAAAGAATATAGGGGGATGGAGGTATGACTCCATTCATTCTTAACCTCGGCGATAGATGGAGAAGAATGGTCAGCTTCGTACTGCGGCCAATTTGTTCCTGGGGAAAGAACCCTGGTACCCATTGAGTAGGAGGCTTGATGGGCTCCAGAGCTGGTCTGAAAGTTTTGAGAAGAGCTAAAGATTTTCCTCCGCCGGCATTCGAACCCCAGATCATCCAGCTCATAGCCCAACACTACAGTGACTACGCAGTACTGGCTTACAATCTCATATCAACGCTGTAACTCTATTCTGTTTCCTTTTGTGAATTCCTCTAATTTTGTACTAACTTCTAAGTGAAGAGGCGTAAATTACATTTGATTCCGCATTGTCTAGAAATTAACCGTAGTAATGCAATGCTGAATCTAAAACCTTTTCTTTACAAACAGAATGAAGGAACCTTACATTCCGTCAGGATTTCTCTTCTTGCTGTCCTTATAGAAAAACGTTCAGCGACAATCGAGCCTGTTAAATAACCTCACAATGGAGTTCCTTTCTTAGTAAAAGAATTTCACTGCTTTCTCTGTCCACTGAGGAATGCTGCCTGTGTTTGTTTTCAGTTTGAAGGTCGAAAGTAGCAAGTAATGAAGTCTGAAAACAAATCCCAACCCTCTACCACGAACAAGCCCAGAATCTCCTCCAAACACAATTACGCCAGCCCCATGATCTTCACTGCAGTCACCCAAAGAGACTCGTTTTATTTTATTGGTCACTAAAATACAGATGCTTCGTACTATAAGTTATATCGACCTTAATAATATCACACTGGCGCCTGGTCTAGAGATACTAGTGCCACTAATGCAGTTATAAGTGTAGTTAAGATCTTTACAAATTATGCGATTACTGGCTAAGCATAATGTTTTGTATCACATACAAATTGCATATAGGCAATGCAAAATCCGTATAGGTTTTTATGTTCATTGGGATTTTAGCTGCAGACGTGATTGTTCTGTACAGATATGATACTTGGTCACCTTGCCTAAAGGATTAACAAAGTGAAGGCGCAGAGCTAAGAGAAGGGAAACAATAGGATCATAAAGCACATAATTAAGACCTTACAATTTGTATTCTTTGCCGGATATTATTGGAATGATCTAATTAAGGAAAATAAGTTGGGCAGAGCGCCTGTCCCAGTGTCTGCGTGGTCTGAGGCCGCTCGCTTACTGGGATTGCGGGTTCAAATCCCACCGGGGGCATGGTTACCTGTTTCTTGTGTGTGTTGTGTGTTATCAGGTAGAGGTCTCTTCGTCGAGCTGATCACTCGTCCAGAGGAGTTCTACCGAGAGTGATCGTGAAGCCTCGACAATGAGGAGGCCCAGGCCCACTAGGGGCTGTTGCGCCACGTAAAAATAATGCTGGGCAGAACACGTAGCATATATGGAAAGATATGATGCATATAATTATTTTTTAAAGCATGAGATGGAGAGAGGCCACTTGGAAGACGTAGGCACAGGTGGAGGTTGATATTGAAATGGATTTTAAATTAACCACGTGTGAGGGCGTGTACTAGATTGACTTGGCTCAGGATGGGGGCTAGTGCTTTACGTGAACACGTTACCAGAGGCTTTGGTTTCAATTAAAAAAAAAATACGCTCTTCTGAACACATTACCAAATCTCCATTTCGTGTGAGTTTCATCATAACTACAATCATCAGGGACGGAAAATTATAATATAGCATAGTAATCGGTACACAAAATAGCCCGATATACAAAAAAAAAAAAGCCCATCTGACAGGTCCAGCCTCATTGAAGTTTTGTGAGGATGTTGCGGAGACTGCTTCACACAGTTGTACGTAGAGGGGCCATATTTTTAGCGTTATATACACCTGGTCTAGCTCTTCCAACCTGCTGCATCATGGCCATATTTTTAGCGTTATATACACCTTGTCCAGCTCGTCCCACCTACTGCATCATGCAAGTCACTGTACTGAGGCCACACAAAGAAGGCCCATGGATGGTGGAGCTTACGGCTCTCCAAGTTTTCCCTTCCTGCAACCCCCTCTGCTCTATATCATCCAATCCCAGTCGCTTATAATGCCGAAGTTTGTTACGTGGTTGTCACTTTCCGGTGAAGAAAATGGCTAGACTGGTGGTGAAGAATGTAGTGAAGTCTGATAGAGGGTAAAAGTAAAGCTCGAAGGAGATGTGGAGGGTTCTACTTATAGGAATTCTTTCCGCAGCCTTAAATGCCCTCAGTGACGACCATACTTGTTATGGCGGCTTAAGCACACATAACTACTGGCAAAGTTACTGTCACTCCACAAGCGAATAGTTGGTCATGCCAGTAACTATAAATAGATGCAGGATGATCCTGTACGGTGGAATTCATTCAATTCATTCATAAGGTAGCTGTCATGACTGCGCTTCATGTGTGAGTCAAGTGACGGAGATTTTGTTGAACATGAAATGTCCATCTATTTAATGGCATGCGGGTTGTGACTTGTTCTGCAGCACCTTCTGGGTGTTTCTTCTTAGGATACAATTTCTAATGCTGAAACTCTTCGTGTTATTCACAGTCAAAAAAATACTTTGTAACGTGAAACATTGAAACTGTTGAAGACAAAACCAATTTATGAGATTTGCAGTTGTCATCAAACTTCAGGAAAAAAACGGCAATTTTTTAAATTTCTGTAGCACAGAAATGACATGTGAGACCAAATAGATGCAACAATTATAATTTATTAATAATCCTTTTGCTCAACATGTTTCGGGCATCATTATGCCCATCTTCAGGAGCGCTAGGCCGTATATTACTGTAAGACACTAGCCAGCACATCAAGTGCTGAAAACCATATACAGTAATATACGGCCTAGCGCTCACGAAGATGGGCATAATGATGCCCGAAACATGTTGAGCTAAAGGATTATTAATAAATCATAATTGTTGCATCTATTTGGTCTCACACGTCATTTCATATTAAGGATGCACGGCCATACGAATATCAATTTCTGTAGCACTGTCTGATGTCCTGCTAGCACACCGAAAGTGTGACTGTAATGAATATTTGTTTCATTTTGTATTTATTGAGTTCAGTTGAGCCTTCTTTGTTGGGATTACCCGCCATTTAGATAGCGTAGGCGGTGTAGCGACTGGCTACGGACTGGAGATCGAATCCCGGTAGAAACTAGATTTTCCGTGCCGTCCAGACCGGCGCGAAGAAGCACTCAGCCTCCGATACGGTGAATACCCTTGCTTTGTCTGAGGTAAAATGGTCGGAACGTGGTACTGACCACCCACCCCCTTTTAGTACCGCGTTGGGAATGTGTTGGAGTTGTACCTATGCGTCCCCTCTGTGCCTGCATACGCATGTCATGGGGTGACCTTGACATTCTGCCACCGTTTAACCGCGGCTAATATAATGAATGTAGTCTAAGTACAGGGATCCGAGGTACATTCTTTCAATGTGGCATTGACTGCGGGTAAAAAGATTAAAGGAAATCAATATCCTTGTTTCTACTGTATAACTGCAGTACAAAATTAGGCCATAGCGTGGATTTCATTTTACATCCACTGTATTAGGAATAGCTCGTGTGTGTGTGTGTGTGTGTGTGTGAGTGTGGTGTGTGTGGTGTGTGTGTATGGTGTGTGTGTGTGTGTGTGTGGTGTGTGTGAGTGTGGTGTGTGTGGTGTGTGTGGTGTGTGTGT
>Ga0136643_10016451_pt1 | contig 11121 bp, 6 predicted proteins | sample TergutLab28metaG_FD_96883 | JGI IMG/M metagenome (GOLD analysis project Ga0136643, IMG submission 96883) | Labiotermes labralis P1 segment gut microbial communities from Petit-Saut dam, French Guiana - Lab288 P1 (version 3) (version 3) | ecosystem: Host-associated > Arthropoda: Insects >... | reverse complement strand
ATGTGGGTTGTGTACAGTGGGGAGGTAGGAGGTGAAGTGGGTGCGAGTTCTCGCATGTGTTATATAGAATGGGCGGTGTGGGTATTTGGGTTCTGCTATTGTATGCTCTTCTAGGTTAATATAGTTGGATCTACAGTATCATCTTATGTTTGTAGAGAATTATATGTACATGTATACTTAGCTTATAAATATACAGTGCGCAATTTTATATAACCTTAGGGTTATTTTCACCTTTTGAAGTCGTAAGCGGCAATTAACGTAAAAGTTTCTTGTTCATTAATGCTCCAGAAGAATGAATTGTCTCAAGTTATTTCCAGTAGCAAAAAGAATTTAACCCAAATTAATGAAAAAAAACCGTTGATTATTAGACAATTATTGAACATAAAAGATCTGAATTTGGCTTGTAAGGAATAAGTTTATGAAGGAATAATTGAATTTTATAAGCCTACTTACTGTACTCGATGTAAGCTTAAGTAATCGTCGAATACAGCTGTGACAATAGAAAGGAAAATGAAAATTAAAGAATAGCATATTATTAATTGTAATTTTGTTGGATCGGTTATTTGGACCCTAGTGTTTACTTTAAGTTAAACTAGGCTTGAAAATAAAGATTCCGAATATTATCCACACAGTGCATTTTTTGTAACAAATGCCGTTTTGGCCTCGTGCATTATTAAGACGCGTGTCTTTCCAACGAAATCGCATTCTATTCTTAGATAGAGACGAAATATTTCCTTCATAACATGTACATTACTTTTAGCCGTAAAAGTGTAAATAGCTGCTCTTCTGGCCTAACTTGTGATTCGATGTTAAGTATGGGGAGAATTTAATGATGGATAGGAGGAAATAGGGACACAAACGTAACACTGAAACGCCGAATTATTATTGACAGTGTACCTTCTACAGACTTGCAGGTGTTTATGTTTAACAGTCCGTTCTAATATTCGTAAATTTAGTTGTAGCTTGACGTATCTTATTATTCGCTTTCAGGATATGTGGGGTTATGCTTGGTGTCAATCTTTCTCCCTCGCCATAACTGAAGTGTTTTTTTTTAATGATTATCTTACGACAAAATTTGCCATCTCTAGCCACAACTGTCCTTATTGTTCCTTTCCAATAAAGGTCAGTCGTAAATATTGTGAATACCAAATAACAGACTAAATTGGACATTTATGGAAGTGTTATGATATACATGGCGAAATATGCATCAATGTACATATTATGTATTCTATATTCTTCACTTAATCATTCAGCGATACACGCGAAGATGGAGACGATTTCGAAAGGCTTTCTAGAGGGCCTGGTTTGTTATATTAATTTTCCCACTAAGTAATTAAAATTATAAGTGCAAACTTCTCCAAACCGAATGAAGCTCACAGCTTTCCTACTTCACAAATTGTCTGTTTCCACTTTTCGTTTTACAGATAAACGACTGCTCACAAAGTCTTGTAAGAATCAAGTATAGGCAATTACTTGTATAGACCTCATTCATATACATATAATGTCTCGTATAAAAACTAATTCCTTTCCACCAAATTCTAGTACAACGAATGATTTTTTTAACAGAGCACTTTTTTTTTGTACCGATGAACATGTTCTGCCTAACACACGCGATAAAACATAGGCAGAAAACTGTGGGTAAATATAAATTTTGAATTGATACTCTTGAGAGGTGAACATGGGTTTCTGAAATTTGTTTTCCTTAAAAGCGTTCTAAGAAAGACAAATATAAAATAACAAATCTCAATTTAAATATTTACTGGGGTTATTTCCTATAACTTCTTCATGAATTTGTTACAGGTTTGTATTACATAATCCGAAAATGTTTACATGTTTTGTTGATATCTGAATACGTTGTTTTTTTTATCTTTTATTCAGGGGAGTTGACAAAAAACCAAATTTTGACCGTCTAGAACAAGATTACACAGTAAATTCCTTACTCTAGTGTGATATAATCCTACATTATCTTTCGTTATTCATTGTAGTCACTTTTTTTTGCAACTTCTAATTTCGCAGTATATAGAAGGATCGTCAGTCTATAAATTTATAGGGGAAAAATACCAAGTAATAGAATAGAATTTGTCAAATTAATTACACGCACTGCATATTGTGTCATTTTATACAGAAATAAAGACAACTACAAATAATTCTTAAGGACAGGCCTACTGAAAAAAAATTTATAAAACACTGAATCAGAAATTGAGTCATAAAATTCTTAGATATGTTGTAAAATTAATATGCAACCAGTGTGAGGTCTGCGCTTTTTTGCGATATTACACACAGCAGATTCGTAATTCTGTACCGAACAGTATCGACGTTTCGGGACAATATATACCCATCTTCGAGGACCAAGAAAATGGGACCGATATGTTGTCCCGAAACGTCGGCGTGGAATTACCAATTTACACTACGTAATATCTCAGAAGAGGCCAGATCTCACATACATCACAAGTGAAGCCTGAGATCACAAAAAAATATGAGTTTGTGAATAATATAACCGTTTAGTGACAACCTAAATTACATCTCAGCATACAGAGATTAGCAAGAAAACAATACGGAGAGATAACAAGTATGGTAAAAATTGGAAGCGATAATCCACCATTAAAATCATCAATATAACACAACGTTGTTGTTTATATTGTTCCTGTACTCACTCCATTCATTTGAGGGTGTAATTGCTCATTATCAGAGACAGGTTTCAGTAAAATATATCGACTTTAATTAAAACATACCACTTCCCACAAGGTTGCTAACACCAAAACCAAATATTTAATTGAAAATATATACTCTTCTAGGGCATTTCACAAATCCACAACGGACAACCAGATCGTGCAAAGTTATCTAAATACCGATTTGAAATAATCACTTTTATATAAAGTTCCTAACGAGCATGACAGTTACAGTAAGGTCAGCTGATTATTTATTACAACATTTCCTTAACAATTAGTTTGGAAGTACACTCTATTTGACGGAAACAATTAAAAAAAAACAAGAATGAACATACAGAAAGCGTCTCAATATTCTAGAATTAAAAAAAACGCAACCTAACTTTTTTGACTTTGCAATTATAATATAAACCTCTACACAAAGTAGTTTAGTAGTCCCACATTTGTTAATGGCCAGCAACATCACGGACTCATCCGCCATGAAATTTCCCTGCTTCCCCTGGCAGCCATAAGGGTGAAGGTTTAGTTGAAAATAGGCACGAAATTTACCCTTATGTCCCTCGTGAGTAAGGACGAAAATCCACTAAAAAAGTGGACACGACGATTTTATGTCTCTAAAATGTAGACTACGGGCTTGGTGAATGGCTGAACATAGGCATAACTTAAATTATTTTATAACAACTCATGTCCAACAGACTGAGAAGAGTAAAGTGGAAGAGGATACGAAACACACTACACAAATGGCTCCTGGGATTAAAGGGACGTGGATAAAAAAATAAAACTTACAAACGAGTACAAGAGCATAGGATTTAGAAAGACGTAGCGAGGTGGGCGCGATGACTTGTGAATTGTTGACAATAAAAATAAAAGTAATATTTATAATATATAATTTTCCTTTGGTTGCTTTAAGAATGCTATCCCTTAAGATATAACTCCGTGCGGTCTGGCTGTTGCTCATCAATATCTCGATGAGGTCATGTGCATAAATCCTCACAGTGTAAGTTGGTAAATATAGGGGTATTCTTCGATAAGTTGTTAAACTATTAAACTAAACAATGTCACTTTTAATAAATATTCATTCTGCAGCTGTCTAAGGTCTAGTCCTTACTATACACCATATAATCCAGTTTAATATCAAAAAATTCTAATTTCTGTTTGTTTTTTAAAATCCTACATGTGTATGACAACTCCCTCTTTTCAATAAATTTGGTGTGTAGCATACGACATCGTCGTTTCGTTGCAAATTAGGCCTCTCTATTATGATTTTGGACGACACCTTAACAATATGGATTACAACTTTATTTCCAAATTTCGCTTCCCATTCATAATAGGCCTAGTTCCTGTCACCAACTGCGATGCCGCGAGAGATGGGCTTTAATATCATCCCTCTGACATAGCCTACATTATGAAGCTAGTATGTGGAAGTATTTCTCATATTTTACGTAGCAGTAGCCTATGTCCTTTCGTTCCATTAAGAAAATAGGGCATTTGTGAAACAATTCCATCTGACACTGATGCCCACCAACTTCTTAACCTAGCTCCATGTTTTGCCGCATTTTCCTGTTTCCTACAAAACAGTCCTTTTCCAAGTCTTCTTTGGTCTTGCTCTCCCCCTGGCTCCCTTCGGCCTCCCATCCAATGCCTGTTTTTCAATGACTTCTTCCCTTTTCGCAGAGCATGGGTAATCCATTGTCATGTTATCGTTCTAATTTCTAACCGTGTAATAAAAACCAACTTGATGCACTATTTATCCTCAGTTTATTTAGTCAATCAACCTCTACATGTTTCGAGCATATTTGTAGACCATCTTCAGGAGGTATACTGTATATATACAACAGTTGGTACGTATTCTGCTTTTCAGTTGACTGGCTGTTGGCTAACAGACAGTCAACTGAAAAGGACAACAAGTACCAATTTTTGTATATATACAGTATATATCCTGAAGATGGGCTACAAATATGCCCGAAACATGTAGAGGTTGATTGACGAAATGAACTGAGGATAAATAGTGCATCAAATTGGTTTTCATTACAAGGACGTGCCGAGAAGCACGGTCAAGAAAACATAAAATCTAATTTCTAATATTAGAGGCTTCTCACCAGTTTCACATTTTCAAGGTATATGAGAATTGTAGAAAGTTATTTAATTTTAGAAATATGTAAATAACAGGTTTAAGTCTATAGGTTACATACAGTAGCAGACTGTCAATATGTTTGTCAATACGCCTATAGGACGATGAATAGAGGTGCATATAGTAAAGCTGCCATCAGTGGACCGTAGCAATAGATGGTCCAACTCGGTATTTCCACCCGCATATCTATCTTCATCATTGTAAGAAAATAACTATGTCCCCGTCTCATGACTAGTGAAGGAACATATCTACAGTATTGCTGTGCTAGTGTACACATGTGAGTAAAAAAGTTAACGCAGATTTATTTAAATATCTTCTTAGAAAGACGCAGGCTAATTATATTTTCTCTTTCCTTCGGAAAACCTCCAGACTTACTAAAAAATTCCAATTAATATTTGTGTGAATGTCTTTAAAAAACGTACGTAAACTCCACATAATAAACGCAAATGAGAGGAACAAATCCAGTTTTGCAACATGTAATGAAGTATAAATATTTTTGTAGCACCGTGCATTTTTTGCGGAATCACTTCAATTCTTTAACCAAAGAATGCACATATAATTTCTCATAAAACACTTTTAAAACACTCCGACATGTTTCGGTCTTGTCAGATCATCATCAGGAAGCTTTTTTTCTTGCTAAAGTTATGTTACAGTATTCACAATTCAATTCGTATTTGCAAACGAGGTGCTGTGGCAGCATATCATGTTGTGTAGGAATGTGTTGTGGAGCAGTTGCCAGGTGTGCTTCTATACGAAGCACACCGAACTAGCTTGATAAATCCAACTTAATAGATTATTATTTAAGTTTTGTCTTCTTCTAGAAGTCTACAAATAGATCACGCTCTCCCGTTAGCTATTGGAATTATTCCTCAAGTGCTTGAAGACTGTACATTTTGTGAGCAGTGTTTAATTTACTACCTCAAAATCCACAATGATGATGCTCAATAATGTAATATACATATGGAATTAGCCCTGGAAAAAGAGCAATAAAATGTTGCATGCGGTTGGTAACATTATATACCTGTTTAATATAAATCAGCAGTTTTTGCTAAAAACTAATTCATGTTTGTTAATAAAAAAAAAAATAGAAAACAAACTCATTTTATTTGAAATGCAATTTTTACCTCTTAAAGAGTAAAACTAAACGAAAAAAGTTATAGGTCCTGTAACGTAATGTTTTACTCCTTGCTTCTAATAATTTTGCCGAAATTATTAAAAAAAACAGATTTACAATATTTCTTTCGGTTTTTCGATAGTAGCCCTAATCTGAAACTAAACTATTAAGCTCAGGCACTAGAATTTAATTATTATGTGGCCTATTTAATATTTGCAAGCTAATTAACCCCATTCAACTTTCGAGAGAATACAAAGTATATTCTTCGACACTTCTGATTTTTTTTTGTGGAAATGTGTAATTAGTTTTGTCTCAGTTTTACGAAGCTATTTCGAAATTTACACCCTTCTTAAATTCGTTTCTGCCTACATACACGTCTGTAACTTATTTATTCTTATCCTTTGTAGGATCTTAAAGTACATGTGGCAGTTTGTTAAAAAATGCAGCAAACAGCTTAACTGTTTTCACCGCCGCCTTTATGAATATGTGAGCAACATATCTACTCCTTTTTCATACCTGCAGGCGTGCAAGGGACTACATTAATTTACCTAGTCTCTATCGATATTTTGCAGCAGAAAATATTTTGGTAGTTACCACTGCATATTCTACATTCTTGCGTTTTAACTCCACGGTGCAGAGTCCTTCTTGAGAAGCTGACTGGTTTGCAGCTAGTCAAGAAATTCCCCGCATTTCACGGAACCCGAAGGTTCATTACCGCAATCACAAGCGTCCGCCACCTATCCCTATCCTGGGCCAGCCCAATCCAGTCCATATACCCACATCCCACCTCCTGGAGATCCGTCCTAATATTATCCACCCATCTACACCTAGATCTCCCCAGCTTGCATTTTAACTACAGTAATTTAAATAAGTTAATAATTATAAATATATATTACACAAATTTCTATTTTTTTGTATTGAATGTGTCGCTTTTCTACTATACTATTACTATTGGTATTAAGATGATCAACGCGAGGAGGATAAACAGACAGTATACTGTTGCGCATAATAGACTTTGTGGAAAAACCTGAAGGAAAGAGAGAGCTCTGTAGGCCTAGTCATAGATGGGAGGATAATATTACACAGGCTCTTAAAGAATCAGGCAGGACAAATGTGTCATTAATTCACCTGGATCTGGAAACAGACAAGTATCCGACTGTTGTGACGGCAGTAATAAATCATCTTGTTCAGTATAATGTAGGGAATTTCTGGAATGGCCGAGCAACTCTTCGGTATTCCAGAATTAATCAGCTCCATGCACTTGGTTGGTAGCAAATAAAGCTCAACAGAACCAAAACATTTTAAAGCAACATATTCCACTATATTGTAATATAAGGAAACTGAAGTCTTTTCTTTTGAAAATCTGAAGCGTTTTAGCCAGTTTCATTTTCCAGAAAAAGACTCAGCTTCGAGTTAGAATTTTCATACAACGATTTAATCATCTGAGAAATTATGCACTAAATATGAGTTTCATAGAACAGATCAGATAGGTATTTAAATTTTGTGGAACATTACTTCATGTCTTTGGGATATATATTGGTACATAACTTAAGATTTCATTCTTAAGAAACTGTCTACGATTTATACTACATTAAAGTGTAATTAATATTTAAATAGTAATAACCATAATAATTTTAAGTAAGTAATATTTAATTAGAAAATACTATTTAAACACTTTTTAGTCTATTACTATACTATTTTGGAAAAGGTTTTTTATAATTTCAAAGTGCAAGGTTAAGCACACGGAGGAGATAGAGGTAATTTAAAAATACACTGATGTAAACACACTTACTTACTTACTTTCATACTTACTTACTTACTCCATGGTGCAGAGTCCTTCTTGAGAAGCTAACTGGTTTGCAGTTAGTCAAGAAATTCCCCGCATTTCACGGAACCCGAAGGTTCATTACCGCACTCAAAAGCATCCGCCACATTTATGTATCCTGAGCCAGCCCAATCCAGTCCATATACCCACATCCCACCTCCTAGAGATCCGTCTTAATATTATCCAGGTCTCCCCAGTGGTCTCTTTCCCTCCGGTTTCCCCACCAAGAATCTATACACCCCCCCTCTACTCACCCATACGCGCCACATGCCCAGCCCATCTCATTCTTCTCGATTTTATCAACACACTACTTAAATAAACTATTTTTAACGGTTCTATATCCTAGTATATATCTATCTCTATGTATATCTATAATGTATATATCGCGTAAAAGGGAGTATGAGCTATAAAATGCAGGCGTGTTATATTCGACAATCGTTTAAGAAATGTGGTAAGAAATATTTAAGTTTCTAAGCAGAATTTTATTAATTTTGCCTTGCAGATTTTTCTCGTTAGGATTAAAAATTCTTTTAATTTACCGAAAAGACAGTTCGCATTTTCCTGGTTATGGATGAAAAGACAGAGAGAAGAACTATGAAAATGAAAGTGGTTAGATTACATAAACATTTGTTTCTTAAACGGGTATTAACAGGCGTGCGTGACTGTACATGTATGATACGTGTGTTTCAGAAGGAAGAATTTTATGTAAGTCATAAACTATTGTAAGGATTTCAAAGTTTCTTTAAAAGATATTTAAAACTGAGAAAGTCAGTAATATTCCCTGAAGCACAAGACATATAAGAATAACATATGGTAAAAATCTGCACTGAAAATTACAATTGAAACTGAACTACAATCCTTTTCGAACACATATTTGATTAAAGCAAATGGCTTGACATTATATTGAGTTTAACATCCCCAATAATTTTTTCATTGGAACTAATTTCCCGTAGCTTTTTACGTGTTTGATATTAATGTCTAGAATGTTGTGCCCGGAAGAAAATACATTATGTTATTTCGAAGCCTAAGGCTACAAAACCTTAAAAATGACCGCCAATATTTGACAGTCGTAATAAAGGAGTCAAGAAATTCTTTGAGAGCCTACTTCTTAACAGAACTCGTATCATACCTCATTAGGTCATATATTTCTACTTCTACTTAAAACATAAGACGTAATAAATTTATTACTATTATTATATATAACCTTTAAAGAGGGTTTTTATAATTACGCATCCAGCTGACACAAACCACATTTATAGGGTGTATAGTGTCGCAGCTATTCCATAGTTACAATTTATGTTACATGCAATATTATTAGGCACACGTATTATTATTATTATTATTAGTAATTATTATTATTATTTAATTTGTATGAAAAAAAATTTGTACAAAAATGCATAATCAGCTCCTTTAAATTTGTCAAACAGAGCCCCAAAGATTGGCATTGTCATAGTGGCTGTATTTGTTGACACACGAACATTATATTCAGTTCATATGAATAGGAATATCTATGATCTATCTTTTGGTTAAATATACATTAATCAACGAAAGGTAATCTTTGATTTCAACCTGTTGCCTTGTTCTGAATATTCATACGCCGGGGAATCACCAAAAAGAAAGAAAATACAACTAAAGTAAGCCTGTTTGCAAAGTTGTAATTTCAAATTCCAAAACCTTTGGCGATATATCGCCAAAGTTTATCTGTAGAGATCTGTTGTCAAAATTATATCGGTACCCAAAAGTAAATATCAATGATTATAACTCGCACGTTATTACTGACTTTTGGGTAATTAGAATTTACGACGTTGAGGTAACCACCGATAGTACAGTACAGTGATACCTCGGCTAACGAGTTATCCTGCTAACGAATTTTTCGGCTAAAGAAGATTTTTTTTCGCTGTTTTTCGGACTCGGCTAACGAATATTTTAGTGGATGCGCGCGCTAACATAAAACAGCAAACATGAACGGTGGGGCCATTCCAGGAGCTTATCTTTACCGTCCGTATGTGTGTTTCGGCTAACGAAGATTTCGGCTAACAAATGTGATTCCGGAACGAATTATCTTCGTTAGCCAAGGTATCACTGTTTTTCTAAATAACTATCGTAATTCTGAAATGTGCCATCCCCGTTGTGTGTATAAACAAATAGGTACAGGTATTTAGTCAATAACACAACAATTTTATCTAATTATGTTTATTAGAGGATGATAACAACTACATGTTTCGGCCTACTCCGGCCATCATCAGGTTTTCCTCCGAAAGAGTACTAGTGCTTTATAAGATAAATCTTACAAAGCACTAATACTAATAAACATCATTAGATAAAATTGTTGTGTTATTGACTAAATACCTGTACCTATTTATTTAGCTATCGTAACATATCCGACAGCTGTCACATTAGTGAAAAGGATAACCTCACTCAAAAGGAAGGCATGGCGACGTCATAAAGTTACTGGTTCCTTGTACTGAAGGTGAGATCAAAATAATACATAGCCCTAATATATATATATATATATATATATATATGTGTGTGTGTGTGTGTGTGTGTGTGTGTGTGTGTGTGTCTAAATGTTTGCAGTTTTGAGAACTTCAAAAATAACTTTACAACACACTTTACCTTATATAATGAGGAATTCAGAGCATAGTGACGAGAAATAGTGTAACAAATTTCATTAATTTTGCTGGGTTTTGCAGTAGGCCTATAGCCCATAGCTAGAAGTCTAAGCCTGTGTGCACGTCTGTGCAGACTTCTAGTTATGGAAATCCATGAAGGAGCTGGAATGACAGGAGAAGCCGCAGACGTGGAATGCACTCTTACAGCGCATCACGGAAGGTGCTGCTCTCACACGGAGCACTCGTGAAAGTATATGGACAGGAACACGTGCTGTATTATAAGGAGCTCCCTTGTGAATAGCCAATGCAGAATGTCATTTTAACTGCCGCTTAAGTACGTACGTTACGAGACAACTAAATGTACAACATGAATAAGCAACTGCGTAATAACGGAGGCACGATCAGCCTTGGATAACTCTTTTCGTTGAAAGTACACCAGTGAAGGGCCCCCTTAAATCTGACAGTTTTCTTACGAATTTTTGTACGTAACAGACTAAGGGATAGAATTTTCTCTTTATTCTGTTCCATGCAAGAAGCCATTATTTTAGTAGGCAAGCCCAGTGATAATGACTGCCGAAAGTTTTCTAGTTACTCTGCAGTCCACAGATGTTTATTCTTCTGTCGTTAGTGCAACTTTGTGTTCTGCCAGAAAATTGAAACCCCCCCCCCCCCCCCCTCCTCTTCTCTTCTTCACCCCAACCCCTCCTCCTCCCCCTCCCCCCCCTCTTTTTTTTTTGTTTTCTCCCCTTCAAAAAGTTGGTAAAATAGTATAT
>Ga0136643_10016448_pt1 | contig 11122 bp, 11 predicted proteins | sample TergutLab28metaG_FD_96883 | JGI IMG/M metagenome (GOLD analysis project Ga0136643, IMG submission 96883) | Labiotermes labralis P1 segment gut microbial communities from Petit-Saut dam, French Guiana - Lab288 P1 (version 3) (version 3) | ecosystem: Host-associated > Arthropoda: Insects >... | reverse complement strand
CATAATTAATTATTAATACTTAAGTTAGTTTAATGTATGAACTTAAAAAAAATTGGAAAGGTATTTACTAGTAAATTTGTTGGGACCAGGCCCTCATCTTATGAAAAAAATAATTTACCAGGCTGCAGTCTCACAAAGGTTTAGAAACACTGTGTTAGACAGAACACAGAGTGCTGTTTATGCAAGTTTCCTTAGCCTAACTCTCCCTCAATATGAGACACCAAGTTTCACATACATACAAAACACCAGCCAAAAACATAAGTGGGTCATTTCAGAAGTTTTGTGTATGGTGGCAGCACTGTGTGGTGCTTCATATGACTGAACTCAAATCACATGTGTGGCACTAGTGGCACTACTGCTGCTGTCACAAGGGTGCACTGTCTTTGTGATGTCACTTGCTATTTAGCTACGGATCGGAAAAGGCTACAAGGAATTTTCTCATGGACAGATGTGACAATAGTAGTAACATTTAATGTTTTCTTGGAAAAAAGTGCTGGAGAGTGTTATAAGTTGTTGAAGGAAGGTTTAGGTGCATATGCCCCTTCATAGGAAACAGTTCGCCCATGTGTGAAAGCCATTAAGAATGGCCGGGAAGAGACAGGCGATGCCCCTCACAGTGGATCCCCGACAGACGAATGCCACATGGAACAAGTGAAATCTGTCCTTGAACATACGCACAGTATTTCTTGCATGGCAACCATTACCGAAGTTGGAATCTCTCCAAATGTTTACCACATCCTCAACAATAGCTTAGGGAAACAAAAATTTGTGCAAGTGGATTCCACACGTGCTCAATGACCAAACAGCCACACATGTTCTTCTTGTCACCATCCATCTCCAGCATCAGAGAAATCAAGCCAATGCACTTCTCGATCACATCTGAATGGTTGACATGTCACAGATGCATTTATTTGACCCTCAGCTAAAAGAACAGAATGCTGAGTAATGTACCCAACGTCACCGAGGAAGAAAACTGCACGCTGCAGTCCAGGTACTCTGCAAGTCACGCACGCAATGTTCTTCAGCTGAAATGGACTTGTGCTTGACCATCCCATGCCTCTCAAAGGCTAACATTGCTGCACACTCTTGCAGGATAAGGTGAGGTTGGCTCTTCACTGTAACCAACCAGAACTGCTTGCACACGGTGACACTTTGCTCCAGGTAAATGCAAAACCTCAATGCCATCGCGACATGCAAAAGTTGGTGTAACATTGGGGTTGGGAGGAGTTGGCACATTCTTCCTACTCTCCATATCTTGCCATGTGTGATTACTGGTCGTTTGCATGTGTGAAAAACATCTTCGGTGCTAACGATGTGAATTAGAAAACAATACCAACACTGCTGTTACTGCCTCTTAAATCCTCTAGGCAAGGACTAATACAGAGCTGCAACTGATTGTTTACCACAAAGATAAAAAAAGTGTGTGGACAGTGCTGATGACTATATTTAGAGAAAGGCATATTTGTAAATATTCAGGAATATCAGTAGTGTTTTCATCTTGTTTTTAAAACCATACACAAAACTTCTGTAATGACCTATGTAGTTCAGCATATTTTAGTCTTTAGATTTACGGATAGCAAACAGGAAGACAAAACATTCTGGACTGATTGTAACACACATTACCTGCGCTAAAGTCAGGGTACTACAATGGGTTAAGTAACCAGCCACAGCTTCAAATAAAAGAGGATAGTAAGTCTGCAAGAGTTTTGAGAATTGGTTGTATTTTAACAGTACCTATGTTTTCATAATCAGAAAATTAGGCATTATGTAATGTAAGGGTAAAGTTGGTCCTACACTAAGCAACAGGCCACAGAAAATGAAAATAAAACCATGCCTTTCAGACCTCAGAATTAAACACAATTGAGGTGTATGCTTACACTTCTTCATGCCATTAACCATTGTGCTGACAGTTACCAAAAACCCCATCTTGTAAAGACAGCATTAAACCAAGCTGCACTGTGATCTCCAGCTTAATTTCTTTAAAAAAAAAAAATAACAAAGAACCATTAATTGCCAAAGCTGTAATTTTTATGGAAAGAGAAGCTAGGCTGCAGAGTGTAATACTGAAATCACATATCCAAACAAATTAACAGTATGTGTGCTTACAGGACGCAAGGTGACTACGTATCAGATTTTAGGCATCATTTTGAAAACAACACTGCTACTATAACAAGAACACTTATTTTCCTTTATAAGAGCCAGATAATCAGAAGGGCCTATCTAATGGATGTAACAGAGTACAGCACAGCGAGTTCCGAAAACACTATGATTTCACATACATGGCTTTAAAAACTGTCCTAAAGTAACATGTTCTGGTAAATAAATGGTTCAAATAATAATGGCAATCGCGTTATAAATGCTACCCAGTGATGTTGCGATTAACTACAGGTTATGTAGCACTTTTGAATAGGGAACAGAACTGCAGGACAATAAACGAAGCAAAAGACTAAAGAAAATATGTCCTAATTCAACTAGGCGGACCAATGTAGCACGCTTTGACATTCACAGGACTTTTAAATTAGGTCTCGTGGCGAAAAGTAGGTTTTTTTTTTTATATGCGACCAGGAGGAAATAAACACGATTAAAACAACTATTACCTCCAACCTTTGCAGGTCATGACGGTTCATCGAGTAGAACAAATTATACACGTAGAAACAACTCAGCTTTCAATAATCATTTCCCACCACAAAGCTTTCTATTCCGCCCTGCGAAATCGCATTCACAAATATGGCACTCTTCTGTTGGCATTATTTCAAAATTCTCAATGTACAACAAAATTTCCCATAGCAACGCGAAAATTACCTGCACCTGTAAACCTCCCAAGGACTAAACAGTGAATTAAAAATTAAAATTTATGAGTCAAGTTCTTCAGACAACCCAAATTATATTCAACGATTCGTTTTAATTTCCAGTCCTTCCACTATATTTTGGTTGTCTTAGCGCCACGAGTAATTGTTGTTTTATTGTGGGGTTCCTCAGGGTTTGATCGTGGGCCCATTGTTTTTTCTTATTTACCCATAATTACAGACAGTGATTCCAAAGTTGTGTTCTTTGCAGATGATACTAGCATTATAATAACTAGCCTTAATCAAGACGGACTTAAAATAGCATTAAACATAACGCTTTCTGATATAACTTCTTGGTTTAAAGCCAATTTCCTATCCTTTAACTTTAATAAAACGTATTATTTACAATTTTGAACAAAAAAATTACATTGACATTATATTAGATACTAAATACTTGAATTAAAAAATTGTTAATGTTCCATACACAAAGATTCTCGGCTTGAAGGTTGATGACACTTTTAACTTGGGATCAATTAATTTTCTGATTGAACTCTGCAGGTTATGTAATAACAGCTGTTAATGCAATGTTGCCAAGGAAAGCCTTATGAACGTTATATTCTTCTTATGTTCATTCTATCGTATAATTTTTTGGGTAATACTCCTAAATAGTATTAAAATATTCAGAATACAAAAAAAAAAGTCTTTAAGAATTATGAATAAGTCAAGTTCATGTACAGAACCACTTAAAACAATTGAAGTTTTACCTTTCTATTCTCAGTACATATTTTCTCTCTTATTGTATGTGGTGAACAACTATCATTTATTTACAAAGAACTTAGAAGTCCATAACCACAACACTAGAACTGCTAATAATTTTCATCGACCCATTACTATATTAACCAAATACCATAAAGGAGCTCATTATGCAGGAATTAAAATTTTTAATCATCTTCCAACTCACACAAAGAGTGTAGCAAATGAAATACAAGGTTTTAAAAAGACCTTTAAGAGGTTTCTTCGTGATAACTTATTTTGTTCTATTGATGAATATTTTAATTCTAATAAATAAGATATATTCCAGATTGTAATGATTTAATGATGTAATTGATATTTTATTGTGTAATCATTGTATTATAGTTGTATTGTCATTTGATATCTGTAATTTAACAGATACATTATACAACACATTAGGACTATTTCCACATCCTTAAGTTGTACCTGTAAATGGATAAATGGAAAATAAATTAATGAATAAATTAATTAATTTCAACATGGTGTTCCTCATGGATCAATTTGTGGGCCCTTCCTATTTATGAAGTACATTAACGATCATCCACTTGCAATAAGCACTTACTATAAACCTATGTTGTCTGCTGATGATACAGGTGTACTAAATTTTAAACTCATCCTGCTGATATACAACACAAAGCATACCACACCTGAGATAATACATAGCCACATAAATAAGGTACATCCCAACCTACAATTTACCCCTACCTTTGAACACAACAATAGCATAAGTTTCCTCGATCTATTAATAATTCGACACCCCACCCAAATAGAAATCGACATCTTCCAAAAACCGACAACAGATACCACAATCAACTATACTTCCAACCATCCTACCGAAAACAAAATGGCAGCCTACCGCTACCTGATCAACAGGATGTTGTCACTATCACTCTCAACTGCAAAGAGAATAGCAGAATGGCAAAAAAAAAATTCGAAACATAGCAAACAACAATAAATTCCCCATTCATCACATAGACAAACTGAGAGCACAACTACAACGTAAAACCCAGATGAACACAACCAACAACAGCAACAACAATAAATGGGCCACCTTCACTTACCACAGTTCCAAAGTCAGAAAGATAACCAACCTCTTCAAACAGACTGACATAAAGATAGCCTTCAAAAGTACAAACACACTGTAACAACTGACCAAACCCAAAATCCACGACACAACGCAGGACCACGACAAAAGCGGCATATACAAACTGACATGTCAAACATGCAACAGGGCGTACATAGGCCAGACCAGTAGAAACCTGACACTTAGGTACCGCGAACACATCTGTTACATAAAAAACAACGATCCTCAGTCCGCTTACACACTGCACATCCTGCAAAACATACATGAATATGGTTCCCTCTAAGACACCATGTCACTACTCAAACCAATCCACAAAACCTCAATGCTAATTCCCTATGAACAATTACTAATCCAAACTTTCCATTAAAACGGAAACCTCATTCCTGAACAAATCTGTGGCAAACAAAACCCACTATTTCTGTTAGCTACTGACCACAGCCTCACGTAACCACCTGCCTACAACCACGCTTACCGCACAATCCACACAAACCAGTCCCGACCTAGACACTTTGGAACCTTACATAACTACCTAAGCTCAATCGATCAATACCTTCCACATGACTCGCACAAACCAGTCCCGATCAGGCCATGTTGGAGGGAAGTAGCTGTACCAGTATGTGAGTACTTTATTAACTAACTCCATCCATTGCATCTTCCTATTATGCTTGTAACTATTCATATTTATTATCCAAAGAGTTTTTAACCTATAAACTTCTACGATATTACATACCTAGACTTTTGTAAATATATCAATCTACCGCCACACATTACTATCAGAAGTTAACAAGCCAAAACACACTATTGGTTCATTCCAATTAATCCATTCTAGCAACTACTTGGGCTTCTGTGTTTTAAATCATAGCATGTTCCTTTCGCCCAACACCGTAACATCATCAACATAAACCAGAATCTGATGTGTACCATTATTTCCAAGCCATTCAGGTTTACCTGAACCTTCCTAATTGCGTACTCTAAAACAAATGTGAAAAACAATTGCGAAAAAACATCTCCTTATTTCAAACCATTCCTAACAGGAAATATGTCAGACCAATTCTCGTTTACCCGGACTCGGCTTAACTTTTCAGTCAGACACATTTGTATTAACCTGACCAGTCTCTAGGGGATACCAAACTAAATAACAGTGTTGAACAAGACCTCCCACCTGACAGAATCGAAAAATAAAAGAATCACAATGGTGAACCTTCTTTTAAACGGAATAGAATAAAGGCAAGCGACCGAAATATGATGATACTAAAAACGATATAATTACCAGTAAAAAACTTGCTTGTTCTTGAACTTCATTCAGTTCGATTCTGACGAAAGGTCTGCAGCTACTAACACAGAACACTGAAAGTTCGGTAATATCCATGTTATAACAGGGACCTTGCACAATAATGACAATGTCACCGCTAAATGTTATTGTTGGTACAGACATCTTTTGTTGCAAATAGAATCCTTATAAATGAAAATCTAGAAAATTCATTCGGATAAATTAAAGTGCAACAAACCTGAAGAGAAACAACCTGCTAATTTATCAACAAATATATTTTTTCTTTCAAAATACAAGGAATAAAAAGCTGTTTATCTTATTCTACATCCACAGGTTAATTAATATTAAAAACGCATGTTTTTAAAATTACTATAATTTGTACCCAAATTTATCAGTTAACATAAACAACGAGGTTAAATGGTCACAAACAAAAATTATTTATTTCAGTAATCCAACTCCTTTTGGCCCGTAGGCCAAATTCACTGGTTACGTTTATGGATTTTTACTTTTGTAAGTATTGTTGTGTATTGCAATACTAAAAACATTAGTTTGCACTGAGTAACAGTGAAAAAATTACACAATTGTTTACAGACAGTAAGTACACATAAATAGAGAGTGTAATACGATCTGCCATAAACAGTCATCCTTTGTGGTTTTCTTGGAAGTGGTATTTCAATTTCAGTTGGGATCAATAGCATATGTTACCACCCGAAACCAATCATGACGACTCTCAATCTCGGCCAGGTTGTGTTTGCTGTGGGGGTAGTTCGCCAGTGTCCTCAGCAGTGAAGGGGTCCCAGTGGCCCAACCCAACTTGACGGGCGCTCTCCGCCCATAACTTCTGAAGCAGATCCTTGTCTTGTACTTTAGAATTGCAGGTAGACTTCTGGCAGTCACTGTGAGCAGAACGACAGGTAAGAAAATGTCCAGATGTTGCGGATTGACTGATCGAAGAATTTTCCGCAGAATTTACATTTAAATCTCTGGATATAAAACAATCTCCATAAAATAAGTGCATTCAAGTACCTTAAATACGTAAAACGTAACTCCCCGACAAATGTAACTTCCTTGGATAGATTCGTGATGTCACAATGTACAAAACTTGCATTCCATTCAATTGGTAGAATAAACTACTCAAACCGCGAGGCCTTTGAAGCAGGAGACACAACTGTACCGCTGTTAGTTTTGGTTTCAACTTATATATCTGATATCTAACCACGAATATATGTGTTCAAACCAGTACATTATAATGAATTTTGAAGGATGACACATATAGGATCATTAAAAATACACAATTTGTGCAGCTGTCTCTACAAGTGCTAATAATCCGTAGTGTTAAGCATTCCGTACTACGGAGGTTTATAACAGGTTGACAAAACGAACACTCTCTTCGGCAGTACAGAATGTCTGCTTCATTAAAACCTACATCAAAACAAAGCACGACAAATTCAAAATATCCGTGACAACGGCGCTATTTGAATCCTCGACCCCTGTGGGATTAGAGATCTCCAGTCTTTATAACGAATGGGCTACAGCTGGACAACTGGAATTTTGAGGTTCGTTTGTTGGAAGGGGGGGGGGGAAGTAACAGAGTTTTCTCTCCCCCAAAGCGTTCCATCCAGGTTCAGTGCCAACTCGGTCTCACATTCAACAATAAACCTGGGTGCTGTCTGCATGAATGAAGCTTATGGAGCGTGAAGATGATCGCTTACCTTCATCTACTGTTGATGTTAAGCATGAGTGGAGCTATACCTCCTTGCTGCCCTGTGCCTGCACACCTTTTATAGTACAGGGACAAATTCACCTTACTTTACAGATATTTAAACTACTGTGGGATTAACATTCATATGTCTGATGTAATTCAAATCAATTTTCTGTTTCGTCAGGGAGACAGAATCTGTCTTTCATGTAAACACGTCACATCCACGTGCGATTCAGATGCACATGTGGCTGCATTCTCCTGCTTTTGAGATATAGATCCTTCGTATAAACATGGCGTGTTGGGTCATTTGTTGGTGGAACAGACAGTACCTGACACATCCATTATGAAGTCTGTTTTACGACAGGTACAATGTCTCTTAAAACGGAGTTCGTCATACTTAGAATGAGATCTAGTGTATCCTCTTCCAATTTCCTGTTTCTCCACATTCCCGTAATGTTAATGTGTAGCTGTTTACGTCTTTTTCCTCGTCTTCTCGTCTATTCAGTACTTCCTTCATCAACATGTTTTAGCAGGCAGTTCCCACGCAAGGTGTGACCAATCCAATTAGTCTTCCTTCTATTTATTTTGTGCAGGATATTCCCAACCTTCTTGATTATTTGCTTCATTTCTCACACGTCGGTCAGTCTGATGTCCATCCTCCTACAGCAGCACATATCACAACATTCCAGATATTTGTGATGCCGAAGAGTCTAAGTTTCAGCAACACACAAAGTTATGTTCCAATTACAGCAGTTCACCGGTTAAATCAGTCACATTACAGGTCCGAGAGGACCAGAGGGTTCCAGGAAGTTAAGGCTCCCAGATTACGTGAAAATGGTCCAGTTCACTAGTTTCTGCCTTAAACGTACGTAACATTTGTTTGTAAAAACAGTCTTCTTCCTGTTGAAAGGTGCTTTAGCTATGGCAATATTGGATTTAATATCCCTGTACGTCTTGCATCATTTGTTATCGTGCTACTGAATTTGTTACAATACTCCTCATTATCCACTGTTTTGGTCTATCAAAATTTGTACTGCGGATGGTTGCTTTGAAATTCTCAACATACTAGTTACATCAACATTCACTTCCTTTCCATAGTATCTTCCAATTTCATTTAGTCTCTCAGTCACGCCCTGTAACACCGCTTCTCTCTTAGCCAGTAGCACAAGGCCATCTGCATATTTCACAGTGCCTAACTATATGTCCCATTTTGAGGTCTCCAAGCCCTTCAAAGTGCCCGTCCCAGTGGCCGCGCGGTCTAAGGCGTAGGTCTGCAGCCGCTGAAGAGCTCGGATTGGGGTTCGAATCACACCGGGGGCATGGCGGTGGGCGAGGGAGAGGGTGAGGGGGGAGGGAGGAGGTGGATGTCTCTGTCTTGTGAGTGTTGTGCGTTGTCAGGTAGAGGTTTCTGCTACGAGCTGATCACTCGTCCAGAGGAGTCCTACCGTCTGTGGTGGGGAGTAGTGTGTTGTTTAGAAAACCTGATGAATGAGGAGGCCCTGACCCACGGGAGGCTGTCGCGCCAAAAACAAACCAAACCCTTTAGGACCTTCCTTGTTTAGTTACTCGTCCACACAAATGTAAAAATTAGGTTATGTTTCATGAAACGGGATTTTTATAAGATCAATCTTCAACAGAACTACATGAATAGTCTATCATGCTTTGAGATTTGCGTTTCTCATGGTGATGCCTAAGAAATGTGCGTTCGTCTGGCGTATGGCACTGTGTGATTTGATAGAGATGTGTTCAGGTTTATTGCTGCTTGAATCTTCCCTGTTACAGGATAAGCTGAATGGAGAAAATTATATAAACTGTACAGCGTAAACAATCTGATAATACGAGAAGTACAAAAGAACAGAGACCCTCAGAACTGACAGCTATTCAAGGACAGATGTGAAATACAAAACGATGCTACTGATTATAATCCGCGACGTGACGTACAGATTTTACTGCCATATCGTCCACCTACGGAATATTACACATTTTGGTGGCGCATGCGCAAAAGTAATTATATATACGTATTAAGTGAACCAAGGATCTCCCAGAGACGATTTCCACGAAAATCACTGATACTCGACAGAATTACCAGCAGAGTCATTACACAGAATTTCACAAAAAATCGGAAACAAATGTGGAAATTGTGTACGTTTTTAATTGCGCCAAATATCACTAAATTCGTCTCCACCGAAGGGGCTTTTATGTTAAATTCCCATAATTTTTGTTTCCAAATTTGTGCAGAAAATACTGCACAAATTCTGTTCAAGTCTATAGATAAAATATATCTATAACTTGATCGATTTTCAAAGCAACTTGAGACAGCTGTACGATATAATGACATAATTTCCTCTAGCAAAATTTCACACAAACGTGTCAATAAATATGGAAAATAGGTTTGAAATGCATTTACGACCTTAGGTGAAATGTGAATTTCACTGAACTGATATTGACGACACGTGTGCACGATTGAAAACTTTTTGTAAAGTTCTCTCACAAGGCTCTTCAAGAAATTCGAAAAAAAGGTATTCGCTGACACGAAGTTCGAAACAAACAAGAATGACATAGAAACATAATCTACAGCTAAGTACTTTCCCTCATAAAGAAGGTCTAAAATAATAACGGAAAAGAAAAGAAATTGTTTAATCAAGAAAGAAACTCTCACTTGTACTTCTGTTCCAAACTCTACCTGTGGGAACATTCCTCGCAAAGGAAGACTTTTAAAAAACTCGAGTAACTGCGGAACTGTTACCTACTACAGAAAATATGTTTAGATAAATAGATAGTTAGTTAGTTATTTATTCAATCAGATAGCTTGCACCCTTAATGTGATGACAGCAGTTTCCTCCAAAACGCTAATATTTCTATCTCTCTCACAATTTCCTTGGCGTCACATCTCCTCTGTCCTGAACAGTAGGACCTATCTCACATGCAGACAATTAGGTCTCTCTCATAAACAACAATGATTTAAATCTTACCTGTAGTACAGTCCAGTCTCTGCCATAAACCACAATACCTAAATCTCACCTGTAGTACAGTCCAGTCTCCAAGCCAACCTCCTCGGACACAGCACAATGAATTGTAGTCTGCGCACCTTGTTCACAGGTCTTCAGGAAAAAAGCCAACACGTACTCGTACAACCACTTTGCGCCCGGGAACCATGTTGTGTTCACATGGCGACCTGCTTCAGTTACCACGATCCCAGGATGTAGTGAATATGTGGTAACGCCGGTACCTGATCAAAGTACATAGATTTATGAGGCCGTAGAGTTGTGACATTGTGAGAGAGAGAGCTGACAGAGTGTTTACACACCAAACTGTCAAATGCGTAAGGCATTTCAGTAAAATAACACAGTGTTCTAAGGAATGATTGAGTCTGTCTTTGAAAATTCTACAGTCGGATACAAGAAATCCACTGGTGCATCTTGCCTTGGGTTGGACAAAATTTCATGTGACATGCTGACAAAAAAATACGTTCGTACCCACAAACATAT
>Ga0136643_10016446_pt1 | contig 11122 bp, 2 predicted proteins | sample TergutLab28metaG_FD_96883 | JGI IMG/M metagenome (GOLD analysis project Ga0136643, IMG submission 96883) | Labiotermes labralis P1 segment gut microbial communities from Petit-Saut dam, French Guiana - Lab288 P1 (version 3) (version 3) | ecosystem: Host-associated > Arthropoda: Insects >... | reverse complement strand
ATATTGTGCGGGTGATAAAATCGAGAAGAATGAGATGGGCTGGGCATGTGGCGCGTATGGGTGAGGAGAGGGGTGTGTATAGGGTCTTGGTGGGGAAACCGGAGGGAAAGAGACCACTGGGGATACCTAGGCGTAGATGGGTGGATAATATTTGGATGGATCTCCAGGAGGTGGGATGTGGGTATATGGACTGGATTAGGCTGGCCCAGGATAGGGAAGGGTGCGGGAGGCTTGTGAGTGCGGTGATGAGCCTTCGGGTTCCGTGAAATGCGGGGAATTTCTTGACTAGCTGCAAACCAGTTAGCTTCTGAAGAAGGACTCTGCGCCATGGAGTGAGCGAGTAAGTGAATAAGACGTACGCGGCACAAAGTGGCCAAAACTATCATCACGCTCCACCATATGAGTACGGAAATACCAACGGCACACCGTACAGTAAAACATCGCACAGAAACTTGACTACACCGTAGTATTCGCTAGAACACGCCACCTCTGAAATTTTAACAGTTTTATTACTCATTTTTATCTTTTATCTACATTCAAACTTTTGAGTGTATTAAAAAGAAAGGCAGTAATTGTGAATATATTGTGTAAGGAATGAGATATCGTTTGCAGTAAGTGCAGTTTGTGTATTCGTTAAAAATGTTCTAAAGCTACCTTGATGATGACGTCGTGAGGTCGAAACATGTAGCTGTGTTGACGTTATATAAAAGTCGTTGTGTTTGATGGCAGTTTGTCTGTTTCTTTGTACGTGGTTGAACATTAAGATGAAATTAGCGCTGACACTTGCCAAGCCAGGGTAGGTCCGCGTGCTTGTGTGATCTTCTCATTTAGAAGACCGGTTGGCGTCTTGTCGCTGTGTCACCACCCGTTGTGGCTGGTAAGACTGATGTCCACAGGTTTCAGTCGTGATCAGTCATTCTGAGGCCTTCGTGGTTGGGCAACAGTGTCCGACAGCCGGCCGGCTCTGACGTGCGCCTCGAACATCGGTCGCCTATTCTTGCCACCAGCAGCGTGTCTTCTGTGAACGCACTGACGACGCTGAGGGCTCGACGACCGTAGAAATTGTCCATTCGAAAATTTGTCATGTCCATCGTCGGGGCCGGCCGTGGGGTCCGCCTTCTGTTGCGGGTAAAACGGTCGGAATTGTGTAGCTGTGCAATTACAGCTTGGCGGTCCAAATTATTATTGTGAATTCCAGCATTTTGGTCCGAATTATTTTTCCAGAATATCTCTAATATTCAAGTGGCCTCCCAGTGCACATTGAAAAAGAGTCTGGGTTTTCCTCACAGCCTGTTTAGACGCCTTGAAGAGGAAATCTTCTGCCCTTGGTGGGAAGTGAACCGCTGGACGTCCAGCGTGTAGCCCAGTTGCTACACCGACTGCGATGTCGCTGCTCCGGTATTTGTCAAGGAAAGCGTATTTGAAAATTCCGCGTAGTGTAGTTTTTCCCGTCCTCCTGTTACTTTCTCCTTAGGTCCAGATGTAGTCCTCAGATGCTGCCCTGGAATACCATCAGTTTCTGTTTATCCCCCCATGTGTGAGAGACCAAATTCCACACCACACATATAAAAAATTGGGAACTTGTGTTCTGTACGTGTTGGCAAAAGACTCCCGGTATTTAGTATGCTGTTTTGAATTCGTCTGGAATGAAATTTTTATTTGTTAGAGTGACGTTTGCCTTCACACCCCAATTTGTTGTTCATATCGGACGATTTACTGATTGTTTTCACGAAGACCTGCTGGAATTTTTGCTTGCCTGTCAGCCACTAAGACTGGCCGGAACGGAAGATGATTTTGGTGGTCAAGTTGTAGACAGTTGTGGTAACTGATTTTATCTTTTATTTTTTCTGTAATTCCTGGTGCCTGACGACGTGTTTATGCTAACATAGAATTTACATAAGGTCACATCATTTTAAAGAAATCGTAATGGCCCTTTACGACCCACAAATGCGGATTTTTTTTTTTTTTGCTTCTGTATTTTTACTTTTGTAACTAATGTGTTACAGTGCGAACCTTGGCTTGAGAGTGTGATTTTTAGCGAGTAAAAGTTTATTCTCATATGAATAAAGTCATATTTGAAATGACGTAGTAACGTTACTTGTATGTACATTCCTCTGTTGCAAGCAAACACAAATGTGCTGTTATTCGCTTTTAATTTTTGTCGCCTGCCTATCCGATTTAGTCGATACCAGTTTGTTTAGGCTCCGATTTAGTCAACCGAAACTTGTTTCATTTCCGATTTAGTCAGTACCAGTTCATGTCTTAACCAATTTAGTCACTACCAACTAGTTTCATTTCCGGCTTAATACCAGTTTGTTTCTTATGCAATATAGTCACTACCAACTCCCAATATCATTTCATTCTTAACCAATTTTGTCACTACCAGCTTGCTTCATTTCCTTCTTTGTCAATACCAGTTCGTTTCTTGACCAATTTAGTCACTACCAGCGTGTTTCATTTTTGAAGTAGTCAATTCCGGTTCGTTTCTTAATCAGTTTAGTCAGTACCATCTCGTTTCTTAATCAATTTAGGCTTTGCCTGCTTGTTTAATTTCCGACTTAATACCTGTTCGTTTCTTAACCAGTTTAGTTATTACCAACTTGTTTCATTTCCGACTTAGTGTAAGTTTGTTTCTTAACCAGTTTAGTCACTACCAGCTTGGGTCATACTTCTTGACTAAAGTAGGGTGTACATTTATTGTACTTCGTGTATGTGAAATGCTCCCTCGTCTCGCAACTCAACCGTTGGGGTTTAGACATACGAAGTTAATGGCACTGGCGAGTCGCATTAAGCGACTGTCGGACTTACCGCCTCGATCGGAAGTGCGTGAAAAGGCCTTTTTTTGCGATATTTGTGAGATAGTGCCGGAAGTCAGCGTTCGCATCTGTTCTGAACCGAAGACTTTGTGTTGACTGTAAAGCTGTTTGTAAAGTTCGTATCTAGTTCAGCACTGGACAACTGCAGCAAGCTGGACGCCGTAAGTTACCTTCATTCAACGAACGCGCATGAACCACCCCCCCACATGCTTCACTTGTCATTCGTACTTGACGTCATCTTCCCCTCCCTCATCCCGCCACAGCAACTTCCGCTTCTTGTCTCTGCGTTTGCTTCAGTTTGGTTCCACAGCAGCACAGAAACGAAAGGCTGGTTGTAGTGTTTGTGTTCCCCTTTACTTGGATGCTCTTGGAAACTTTTCAGCGCAGTGCAGTAAAAAACCTTGTTCAGGCTTAGGTTGCGGTGTACCGAAGGCTGATAATGACTGATTTATGGCTGCTGAAATAGTAAAAGCCTTGAAGTTCTTACTGACATAAAAGTTGCATCGTGAAGCCTGAAGACAGACTTAGAATTTATTAACGTAGGGTTTATTCTAAACATTCTGTCGCGGTTACACATGAAGTACAGTGGAGTAATCTGTCAGTCACAACAATCAGTTTTTTGTTGTTGTCGGAGATTGAGTGTACTCTACGACATGTTTCGGCCATCTTGCGACATCTTCAGTCAATACACTATGTGCGAAATGCTTCGGGAGAATTATCAGTATTCTTTCATTTCCCGCGTATTACAAAGCAAATATTCATATACACATGTCGCGGCAACAGTGCCGCATATTACATCTTCAAAACTACACCACAGTAAAAGCAGTGATGTAAATATCCATGCTTTATTTAAAAAAAAAAAACAGGTCGCCATATAACATGGTTATAACCTAAATGCTGCATAGCTGCAAATGTATTATGCATAAATAGTTTCTTCATCCAGTGTATACTCAAGATAAGAAAACTTTGAACTCACGACTGTACCCTACAGAATCATCATGACAGTTATAATATACACCATAATCGACCATCTGGTATAGTATACCCTTAAATTGACGAAGGCAGGACTCCAAACAGCTGCGTTGATTTATTTCAATAACCTAACCTTATGTATTACTATCAGTTTATGTAAAAATGAGGTCTCACTTCTTTTTATAGCACTTTATGCTGATAATTCCCTCCAAACTATTTCGTACATTGTGTATGTGTGTGTGTGTGTGTTATCTGAGGGTGGCCACGTTGGCCGAAACATATACAGCACACCAAATCTTTGGGAAAAATAAAAAGTTTTTGTTGTGACTTGCGGGTTACTTCATTGCGCTATATTAACTGAAGGCGTAACAGCCTCTAGCAGCAGCAGCAGCACCACCACCACCACCACCACCACCACCACCACCACCAACAACAACAACAAGTCCAAGAACAACCAACGTCAGCAAAAACAAAAAGGAGCAGAAGCTTCACTACTACCCCACCACCACCACCACCAAGCAACAGCAGCGACGTTGACGAGGATGTGTAGCGTGCGTTGAACAGTTGGGGATGGTTAGAAAATCTACTGTGAGGTTTGGAGTTGTTAATGCGGTCCTTTGAAACCAGGAACCTTGTCCGAGCCTCTGCCGTGAATGTACCCCGCAGTGTGCATCGAACTGCAGCCGCGACTGTCGTTTGGCATTGAGCACTGTCGATCGATTAGATTTGTTCCCCTTTTAAATAAAAAAAAGTATTTTTAAAAAGCGGTAATTGGTTTTGTAATTCAGCGGCTTGTGTGTTCCCCCCTCCCCCCGTTTCCTTGCACGTATTCACGCAGAATTTTAATAGTGCACATTGGTGCTTCACGTCAGACACTCTTAATTTGTGGTGTCAATTAAGCGTCTAGACGTCGGAGATTGTGTCTTGAGCAAGACTGTGGGACGTCATTGCGCTACTATTTGGACGCAGCAAGTGTGGCCAGCTATGTAAGTACAATTCGAGAGTAAAGTGCATTAGAATGACACCAGAAAAAAAAATCTGTCTCTCCCTCAGTAAACAGTATATTACGTCCTTTTACTGAGCCTCAACATTTCATGCTATTGAGGGAAGTGATCTTTGTTGATTATGAGAGTTATAGGAAACATGTTTTGTAAATGCAGGCTGTGGGCAGATGGCAGAGATTTTGGCGGTACGCCGGATGGCACTGGTGTGCCTGATTGTTCTGTTCTTCAAAGGAGTCAGCTGATTTGGAATTGGCTTAACATTTCGTGCTGTTTGTGGAATTGCCTCTGACTGGTGGTGGTTGTATCGTCAGGGCTGGATGACCTTAGGTCGTTCGTGAACACGAGGTGCACGGGGTGAGGCGCACACCTCTTCGGTGTGTTTGGATTATCTATTGTATACTGATATGGCGTAAATTTGAACCGTGCCCGACAGAAGCCTTTCTTTTTATATGTTGTTCAACATAAGCACAAACGTGAATATTCACACCTCATCAGTTTGCCCCCACCCCCCAACAAACGCATTAAAATCCTCAAGATTAGTTTTGTTAAATATACAATTAGTTTATGTAAAATTATGTTAACGCTCATCGAATATATTAGTGGCACAATCCAAAAGTTGCCCATTCCGAGTTAGTACTGCGATTGAGCTCAGAAATATAACTACCGGGGTGCTGATAAGTCCTTAGCCCGACCCTGCAAGGAAACAAGCTACAGAGACCAAGACTTACAACACTATACCAAGACTAATGGCGTACAAACAACAGGAATATATTCCTGTTGTTTGTACGCCATTAGTCTTGGTATAGTGTTGTAAGTCTTGGTCTCTGTAGCTTGTTTCCTTGCAGGGTCGGGCTAAGGACTTATCAGCACCCCGGTAGTTATATTTCTGAGCTCAATCGCAGTACTAACTCGGAATGGGCAACTTTTGGATTGTGCCACTAATATATTCGATGAGCGTTAACATAATTTTACATAAACTAATTGTATATTTAACAAAACTAATCTTGAGGATTTTAATGCGTTTGTTGGGGGGTGGGGGCAAACTGATGAGGTGTGAATATTCACGTTTGTGCTTATGTTGAACAACATATAAAAAGAAAGGCTTCTGTCGGGCACGGTTCAAATTTACGCCATATCAGTATACAATAGATAATCCAAACACACCGAAGAGGTGTGCGCCTCACCCCGTGCACCTCGTGTTCACGAACGACCTAAGGTCATCCAGCCCTGACGATACAACCACCACCAGTCAGAGGCAATTCCACAAACAGCACGAAATGTTAAGCCAATTCCAAATCAGCTGACTCCTTTGAAGAACAGAACAATCAGGCACACCAGTGCCATCCGGCGTACCGCCAAAATCTCTGCCATCTGCCCACAGCCTGCATTTACAAAACATGTTTCCTATAACTCTCATAATCAACAAAGATCACTTCCCTCAATAGCATGAAATGTTGAGGCTCAGTAAAAGGACGTAATATACTGTTTACTGAGGGAGAGACAGATTTTTTTTTCTGGTGTCATTCTAATGCACTTTACTCTCGAATTGTACTTACATAGCTGGCCACACTTGCTGCGTCCAAATAGTAGCGCAATGACGTCCCACAGTCTTGCTCAAGACACAATCTCCGACGTCTAGACGCTTAATTGACACCACAAATTAAGAGTGTCTGACGTGAAGCACCAATGTGCACTATTAAAATTCTGCGTGAATACGTGCAAGGAAACGGGGGGAGGGGGGAACACACAAGCCGCTGAATTACAAAACCAATTACCGCTTTTTAAAAATACTTTTTTTTATTTAAAAGGGGAACAAATCTAATCGATCGACAGTGCTCAATGCCAAACGACAGTCGCGGCTGCAGTTCGATGCACACTGCGGGGTACATTCACGGCAGAGGCTCGGACAAGGTTCCTGGTTTCAAAGGACCGCATTAACAACTCCAAACCTCACAGTAGATTTTCTAACCATCCCCAACTGTTCAACGCACGCTACACATCCTCGTCAACGTCGCTGCTGTTGCTTGGTGGTGGTGGTGGTGGGGTAGTAGTGAAGCTTCTGCTCCTTTTTGTTTTTGCTGACGTTGGTTGTTCTTGGACTTGTTGTTGTTGTTGGTGGTGGTGGTGGTGGTGGTGGTGGTGGTGGTGGTGCTGCTGCTGCTGCTAGAGGCTGTTACGCCTTCAGTTAATATAGCGCAATGAAGTAACCCGCAAGTCACAACAAAAACTTTTTATTTTTCCCAAAGATTTGGTGTGCTGTATATGTTTCGGCCAACGTGGCCACCCTCAGATAACACACACACACACACATACACAATGTACGAAATAGTTTGGAGGGAATTATCAGCATAAAGTGCTATAAAAAGAAGTGAGACCTCATTTTTACATAAACTGATAGTAATACATAAGGTTAGGTTATTGAAATAAATCAACGCAGCTGTTTGGAGTCCTGCCTTCGTCAATTTAAGGGTATACTATACCAGATGGTCGATTATGGTGTATATTATAACTGTCATGATGATTCTGTAGGGTACAGTCGTGAGTTCAAAGTTTTCTTATCTTGAGTATACACTGGATGAAGAAACTATTTATGCATAATACATTTGCAGCTATGCAGCATTTAGGTTATAACCATGTTATATGGCGACCTGTTTTTTTTTTTTAAATAAAGCATGGATATTTACATCACTGCTTTTACTGTGGTGTAGTTTTGAAGATGTAATATGCGGCACTGTTGCCGCGACATGTGTATATGAATATTTGCTTTGTAATACGCGGGAAATGAAAGAATACTGATAATTCTCCCGAAGCATTTCGCACATAGTGTATTGACTGAAGATGTCGCAAGATGGCCGAAACATGTCGTAGAGTACACTCAATCTCCGACAACAACAAAAAACTGATTGTTGTGACTGACAGATTACTCCACTGTACTTCATGTGTAACCGCGACAGAATGTTTAGAATAAACCCTACGTTAATAAATTCTAAGTCTGTCTTCAGGCTTCACGATGCAACTTTTATGTCAGTAAGAACTTCAAGGCTTTTACTATTTCAGCAGCCATAAATCAGTCATTATCAGCCTTCGGTACACCGCAACCTAAGCCTGAACAAGGTTTTTTACTGCACTGCGCTGAAAAGTTTCCAAGAGCATCCAAGTAAAGGGGAACACAAACACTACAACCAGCCTTTCGTTTCTGTGCTGCTGTGGAACCAAACTGAAGCAAACGCAGAGACAAGAAGCGGAAGTTGCTGTGGCGGGATGAGGGAGGGGAAGATGACGTCAAGTACGAATGACAAGTGAAGCATGTGGGGGGGTGGTTCATGCGCGTTCGTTGAATGAAGGTAACTTACGGCGTCCAGCTTGCTGCAGTTGTCCAGTGCTGAACTAGATACGAACTTTACAAACAGCTTTACAGTCAACACAAAGTCTTCGGTTCAGAACAGATGCGAACGCTGACTTCCGGCACTATCTCACAAATATCGCAAAAAAAGGCCTTTTCACGCACTTCCGATCGAGGCGGTAAGTCCGACAGTCGCTTAATGCGACTCGCCAGTGCCATTAACTTCGTATGTCTAAACCCCAACGGTTGAGTTGCGAGACGAGGGAGCATTTCACATACACGAAGTACAATAAATGTACACCCTACTTTAGTCAAGAAGTATGACCCAAGCTGGTAGTGACTAAACTGGTTAAGAAACAAACTTACACTAAGTCGGAAATGAAACAAGTTGGTAATAACTAAACTGGTTAAGAAACGAACAGGTATTAAGTCGGAAATTAAACAAGCAGGCAAAGCCTAAATTGATTAAGAAACGAGATGGTACTGACTAAACTGATTAAGAAACGAACCGGAATTGACTACTTCAAAAATGAAACACGCTGGTAGTGACTAAATTGGTCAAGAAACGAACTGGTATTGACAAAGAAGGAAATGAAGCAAGCTGGTAGTGACAAAATTGGTTAAGAATGAAATGATATTGGGAGTTGGTAGTGACTATATTGCATAAGAAACAAACTGGTATTAAGCCGGAAATGAAACTAGTTGGTAGTGACTAAATTGGTTAAGACATGAACTGGTACTGACTAAATCGGAAATGAAACAAGTTTCGGTTGACTAAATCGGAGCCTAAACAAACTGGTATCGACTAAATCGGATAGGCAGGCGACAAAAATTAAAAGCGAATAACAGCACATTTGTGTTTGCTTGCAACAGAGGAATGTACATACAAGTAACGTTACTACGTCATTTCAAATATGACTTTATTCATATGAGAATAAACTTTTACTCGCTAAAAATCACACTCTCAAGCCAAGGTTCGCACTGTAACACATTAGTTACAAAAGTAAAAATACAGAAGCAAAAAAAAAAAAAATCCGCATTTGTGGGTCGTAAAGGGCCATTACGATTTCTTTAAAATGATGTGACCTTATGTAAATTCTATGTTAGCATAAACACGTCGTCAGGCACCAGGAATTACAGAAAAAATAAAAGATAAAATCAGTTACCACAACTGTCTACAACTTGACCACCAAAATCATCTTCCGTTCCGGCCAGTCTTAGTGGCTGACAGGCAAGCAAAAATTCCAGCAGGTCTTCGTGAAAACAATCAGTAAATCGTCCGATATGAACAACAAATTGGGGTGTGAAGGCAAACGTCACTCTAACAAATAAAAATTTCATTCCAGACGAATTCAAAACAGCATACTAAATACCGGGAGTCTTTTGCCAACACGTACAGAACACAAGTTCCCAATTTTTTATATGTGTGGTGTGGAATTTGGTCTCTCACACATGGGGGGATAAACAGAAACTGATGGTATTCCAGGGCAGCATCTGAGGACTACATCTGGACCTAAGGAGAAAGTAACAGGAGGACGGGAAAAACTACACTACGCGGAATTTTCAAATACGCTTTCCTTGACAAATACCGGAGCAGCGACATCGCAGTCGGTGTAGCAACTGGGCTACACGCTGGACGTCCAGCGGTTCACTTCCCACCAAGGGCAGAAGATTTCCTCTTCAAGGCGTCTAAACAGGCTGTGAGGAAAACCCAGACTCTTTTTCAATGTGCACTGGGAGGCCACTTGAATATTAGAGATATTCTGGAAAAATAATTCGGACCAAAATGCTGGAATTCACAATAATAATTTGGACCGCCAAGCTGTAATTGCACAGCTACACAATTCCGACCGTTTTACCCGCAACAGAAGGCGGACCCCACGGCCGGCCCCGACGATGGACATGACAAATTTTCGAATGGACAATTTCTACGGTCGTCGAGCCCTCAGCGTCGTCAGTGCGTTCACAGAAGACACGCTGCTGGTGGCAAGAATAGGCGACCGATGTTCGAGGCGCACGTCAGAGCCGGCCGGCTGTCGGACACTGTTGCCCAACCACGAAGGCCTCAGAATGACTGATCACGACTGAAACCTGTGGACATCAGTCTTACCAGCCACAACGGGTGGTGACACAGCGACAAGACGCCAACCGGTCTTCTAAATGAGAAGATCACACAAGCACGCGGACCTACCCTGGCTTGGCAAGTGTCAGCGCTAATTTCATCTTAATGTTCAACCACGTACAAAGAAACAGACAAACTGCCATCAAACACAACGACTTTTATATAACGTCAACACAGCTACATGTTTCGACCTCACGACGTCATCATCAAGGTAGCTTTAGAACATTTTTAACGAATACACAAACTGCACTTACTGCAAACGATATCTCATTCCTTACACAATATATTCACAATTACTGCCTTTCTTTTTAATACACTCAAAAGTTTGAATGTAGATAAAAGATAAAAATGAGTAATAAAACTGTTAAAATTTCAGAGGTGGCGTGTTCTAGCGAATACTACGGTGTAGTCAAGTTTCTGTGCGATGTTTTACTGTACGGTGTGCCGTTGGTATTTCCGTACTCATATGGTGGAGCGTGATGATAGTTTTGGCCACTTTGTGCCGCGTACGTCTTATTCACTTACTCGCTCACTCCATGGCGCAGAGTCCTTCTTCAGAAGCTAACTGGTTTGCAGCTAGTCAAGAAATTCCCCGCATTTCACGGAACCCGAAGGCTCATCACCGCACTCACAAGCCTCCCGCACCCTTCCCTATCCTGGGCCAGCCTAATCCAGTCCATATACCCACATCCCACCTCCTGGAGATCCATCCAAATATTATCCACCCATCTACGCCTAGGTATCCCCAGTGGTCTCTTTCCCTCCGGTTTCCCCACCAAGACCCTATACACACCCCTCTCCTCACCCATACGCGCCACATGCCCAGCCCATCTCATTCTTCTCGATTTTATCACCCGCACAATAT
>Ga0136643_10016441_pt1 | contig 11123 bp, 7 predicted proteins | sample TergutLab28metaG_FD_96883 | JGI IMG/M metagenome (GOLD analysis project Ga0136643, IMG submission 96883) | Labiotermes labralis P1 segment gut microbial communities from Petit-Saut dam, French Guiana - Lab288 P1 (version 3) (version 3) | ecosystem: Host-associated > Arthropoda: Insects >... | reverse complement strand
TGTGCGTGTGTACAGCCAAGCCACAAGGGGTGGCGTACTAGCTCCGCGGTCACCAAACGCATGCATGAATAGTGTTATATTAAACAGCACCACAAGGGTAAAGTAATGCATTGTTACATGATTGTGGCATTCATCAAACTATAATCATTTAAGATAACTAAACTGTAAATTCATAGACAATTTCATGAGCATTGGTTTTAATAAGCAGTGCAACAATATGTGTATTAATTCAAGAAATTAATTGCATTTATTTGTGACGTCATATATAACTATCAATTTGTCAAGGCTTCAAGTTACTCTTTATAACTGGTGTGAACTTTAATGAACCAGTTGTATTTTGTGTTATCTATTCAATTTTAAACCAGTTTAATATAATCAGTTATTGTCGCTTAAATAAATTTCATTGAACCAGCGCATTACTTGGGAACAGATTGTTCAACCTACTTATGTTCGATCCATACGACACAATTATTTATATAACTATATTATTAAAAATGTTAACTTGTGGATACTTTACACTGTTCACACGATTTTTCAGGGACAAAATGTGTTCTGAAACCCTCCACTCCTTCTACATACGATCTATCATAATCAATTCTTATGCATTCACAGCAGATCTATATTACATAAAAATCTATACATGGTATGGTGCTGTGCTACAAATTGGAAGGTCGCTGGTTCGATTCCAGATGGTGTCATTGGAATTTTTCATTGACATAATCCTTCCGATCGCACCATGGCCCTGGGGTCATCACCAAGGGGACCAAATAAATTGTGCTGTTATAAGTGTGTGTCACAGTAGGCCAAGTGCATGCTAAAAGATGGAAAAATATTTCACAAAAAAAATATGGGCCTGCAGGCATATTACTTAATGTTAACACTATGATATATATCAAATTTAAAATAAAATTAAAATTTAGGTTAATAAAAATTACTCTTCTATTTTATAAATTTTCATACCATTTTTGCTTGAAACACTTCACTTAAACCTCATCGACACCACTTCGTTCACGCTTTCAAAATCATTTTATTCTCAATCCGGTCTGTTCAAACACAATAATAACTTCGGTTCTGTGTTTTCAAATCTATCAGATCATAAAATTTATGAGACTATATTCCTGACACACATCAGCTTTGTTATTTCTATTTTCTATTTCTCTAATTCCTTTTTCTCTGATGTTGGTGGCTGCAGCCATGTTATCATTCCACCAGTCTTGTTTTAATTGGAGGAGTATAAAAGTGGAGGGAAACTTTACATACAAAGAAAATTACCATTACTATTTTCATTTTCCAGGTCTGGAATTTATATAGCTACCTGAAAGAGACAGCTTGCCTTCTCAAAAAACAAGATGATGGTTGAATCCTCAGAACAGCTTACTTCTTGGAAAATGATACTGGAATGGATAATTGGTATTGTCGCTACATCCAAAGTACATGCTCTTACATATGTTGTATTAAGAAAGGCAGAAAAACATACACCTTAAAGGGAATTAGTTGGTACCACTGTACGTATGACGTTATATCCGAGGTGCCACCTAGCCGAGGTTGTTATAACTGAGAACAACAGTACTGCTACTTGAGCTTCACTGCACTGTTGCCAGAACATCACCTTCTGCATACACTTATGGGAAGGAACAAGTCTCCACAAAAGTTCTGTGTGTACTGTCACCAGTATTACAACAACAGCAACTAGCCAAGATAGTGAAGAAGCCAGAACCTGATCACATTACAGCAGTGTCAGCTCACTTCACTAATGCATAACTTGATAACAATGTCAAAATCAACTATAGGTTATGATACATCTTTTTCTGCCAGTGACTTGTTCTTAGTCAATAATTACATAACATCAGACGTTCAACAGTATTTCATAAAATATAAAACAGACCTGTGATATCCACAACACGGGGTTGACTGATATAGTATCTGTATATTTTGTCCAGCAGCTGAAGGCCTACACCATTACGCTGAAATGGAGGCAGTACCAGCATCTGGCTGATCCGTGGCCGAGTGTTGTCAGGATAAGCATAGTATTCATACACTGTTGCGTATCCAGCAATAGCATAGCGTGTGTTCCCATCCAAACAGTACTTTTCATATCTGCAGACACATTTCAGTTCTTAAAGCTAACAGATCTACCAACATTCTAAACATCAGTGCACATATGCAAAGTTTTACAGCAATTCCCTAAATATGTGTGACAGTCTGTTGACTGCACTTACACTGTTCAGTGCCAGAAGTACATTTACTGTACACGGTTCTACTCGCCAGTGGAAAAGTGACTGTCATAAATGTTTTAACATACAAACATTCTCATGTTACTTCCTAATGCTTGTCATTCCTTGATTCCAAGAAATTGATGTTTTCTTGCAAAGCTACTAGTTCACTGGCTTGTCAAGAAACTCCCTGCCTTGTACAGTGATGAGATATCTGTAATTGTGAAAAAGCGAAGAGCTTCAAACGCCACACCTGAAGTCTGCTCAGATTCAGCATTCTTCGATGCAGTAACCGGGTTTTGAACAATGAAATAACACCAGGTTTTCTGAAAAGACTGTAGGTCTAAACACACTTAATAAGGGGGGATATGTGTATTTAACAGTAGCAAACAGCAAACACTTATCCAGTAACAGCATGTCTTGACACATGACACAACAAAGCACTTATTCATGGACAGCATGCCATAAGGCATAAAACAAAAAAGCACTAATTCAGTAACAGAGTGCCATTAGGCATGAATACAAACCACCACACTTACACCAGGAAAAACCTCCAATGGTCATCATCTACATCAATAAAGCTTGCTGCATCAATGAACCACAGCACAAATGTCTGCAACCTCTCATGGTACTTCTGGAAGCCTGGTGTTGTTGCTTCACAAACATAGATCTCCCAGCTGTGTTTTCCTCCTACAACAGACATCGCCATCTTACATTAGTCCACCATGGACATTTATCATTATGACTTCTCCATGTGTGTGGACACTGCTATACCAGGTTACAAGCCAAAGGCTGATGTTTGGAGCGTAACAAATGTAACCTGATAAACGGATACCAACATAACAAAGGAACCTATAGCCTCCATTTTTGAGGTAGAATATCATGCCACACAAGAAAGATCAGCAAGTGGAACAGGGAAAAAGAGTCAGGATGTGGGGCAGCAGGCAAGCCAATGAGAGGACGTATCCTCCTTAGTGCACCTGACTATCTTACAGCCAAAGTTCAAGGGAAACTTTGTCTTCAGACATACGTAAAATATGTTCTTATAATAAAACTGATGAGACGCACCAACAACACAACTAAACCAGTTCCATCCTGATCCCGCTAGCAAGCAGTCAGCATAACCTTTATGACATATACCATTGCTTTGTGTACAGTGCTAAACTCCTGATGATGGACGGAGAAACTGTCCAAAACACGTAGAGTTTTATTCCAAAAATAAATTTGAGAAATTAGTGCTTCTTGACGGTTTTATTATGAGACTATGTCATGATGCACGGTCCTTTGGATGTCAAATACGTAAAATATGTTCTTTATAAACACACAATTTATACATTTATTCACAGATCTGAGAAGGAAATGGATTGATTTTTTGTGGAAATGCAAACATTATTGAAGTGAACAAGCCACATACCATCAGTAGTGAACGAATGCTGCAATTCACCAGATGGCACGAAGTTGATGTCCTTGTCTAGTTCACTACAGAAATCATCCAAGTTTGTGTGGAACCCTGGCTGTAGCTTGTCTGATATTTTGCCAAATATCTCATCAGCCTGTCAACACAACAGTTCTGCAGTCAGTTTTTACCTAAAGTGTTGAAGTCTGGCAGGTTTGTGCTAACTTTATAGACTTACTGACCAATGAACTCCGTGAAGCAGAGTCCTGCTTAAAAAGCTAACAATTTCTCTGCTGTCAAAAAATTTCCCACTTTCATGAACTGAAGATTTGTTAGCAGGTTCACAACAGCCTACCTCTTGTCCCCATCTTGAGCCAACTAAATCCAGTCCACAATATCCCATGCTATTACTTTAAGATTTATCTTATTATTACCCCCCAGTCTGTGTCCATGTCTTCAAGGTGGTCTCCTCCCTTCAGGTTTCTTCTTTTTCCTTATAATAATAACTATTATTATAATTCAAAATCCTTTTATGCATTTCACCTTCATTCTAATTCGTCGTGCCCACCTAGGCCTCGCTATCTTCAATACTTCTGTAATATGTGATTCTTTGAACAGTTTGTATAATTCTCTATTACACAGTATCTGCCATACTTCACCATCTGTAATGGGCCCAAAAACTTCTCTCAGCACTTTCCTTCCAAATACACTAAACAAACTCTCTCCTCAGTTTGTTAAGCACCAAGTCTCTGATACACATAAAAATACTGGCCTAATCAATGTCTTAACTAGCACGACCTCTGCTTTCCTCCCTAAGAGACCAGATCTTGAGTGTTTCAGCAATCCATAACACTTATATGTGATAATCTCCTTTGTAATTCCATTCCACTATCATTACATTTAGCTACTACAAAACAGCGGTATGTCAAGCTATCTACATTTTCAAATGTATGTAAATTTATATACATTTCAGGTGACAGGAATTTACTTGTCTGACCAGCAAACATACACTTCATTTCTTCTTCCTTTATTACTATAGTCTCTGTCTCTCTAAGGACAAGAAAGCTTCCATCGCTACTGTAAGTCCTTTTACTGTCAGCAAAGGTTGCAATATGTGCAGATTTATAGCATATTATTCTAGTTGTCTGTATTTTGGTATCTTTTAGCCTTCTCTAAAGCAAGGTTAAACAACACACATTCAAGTACCTCCGGTTGTCAGAGCTCTTCTCCAGTATGTATTAAATCTGATGGATTTGACTGGATCCGCACACAATTCTGGGTATCTCTGATTGTGAGCTCAACTAACCTGTGCACTTTTTAAAGCATAATGTGGGGAATGGGCATGGAAAGCTATACACAACAGGTTGTAAAGGCATTACTATTTGAGTAGGGTTGATCATGTTCAGAAAATTAAGGACAGGAAGCAAAGAACAGAAATCAGGAAGTACTCATTTGTAAATAGGACCATAAAAAACTGGAACCAACTACCTGCAGAAGTGCTAGGGACTTTCCTTTGTAAACCTAAAATTTTTAGCAAATGAGTTAGGAAAGCAAAAATAAAGGGAGTGAAGTGGAAGGAATAGAAGTGTGGCACAACTCGTCTAAAAGTGTAGTGAAGTTACGTGAGGTTAAGTACAGTGATGTGAGGTGAAATGAAGTGGTAGGATATTTAAATGGGGTTAAGCCAAATGAGAGGGTAGTGAAGTGATGTTGGGTGAAGTTTCAATGGGAAACAGTGAAGTGTCAACAAGTGTAGTGAAGTGTAGTTGGGTAAAGATTTAAATGGGAAGAAGTGAAGTGTTGCCAAGTGTAGTGGAGTGAAGGTCTTAGTAACAGGGTGCCTATCATTATTAGACGAAATATAGATCGAATGAAGTTTGCTGCTTTTATGGCTGTTTCATTTATCACATTTTTTCATATTCTTCTGGTTCTATTTTATACCATGGCATATATGGTTGTGTGTTTTGTGTGCTTCTGTTTAATTTTGTAAATAATGTATTCTTATTGTTAAGTTTTCTTATTGTTATGTATGTTCTGTTATGAGTATTCTGTTTCGTTGTGTTACTCTGTGCATTGTTTGTGTGTAAACGTGTACTGTACTGCTGCCACCGGGTGTCAACCCAATTGCAGTTAACAAATATATATCATAATTAATTTACTTGGTACACTGAATGTTTCCATTGCTTGGTACAGCTCACTACTATTTATACAGTCACATCCACACGTATAATCTACACATAAGTGGTCTGTTACTACATTAAACTCTTTGCATTGCTCCAGAATTTGTCTTAGTATGATGACCTGACCTACTGGTTATCTGCCATGATGAAAACCACAATGGCATTTTTCCAGTCTTATCTTAAATGTACAGCGATAATCTACAATATAAGACTCTGGAAAGAATTTTATAAACAAGATTTAGTAAAGTTATCCTTCGATGATATCTACATACCATTTTATCTCCTTTTTTATATAGTGGACAGATAAAACTTTCTTCCAATATGACAGCATTTCTTCTACCTCCCATACTTGGTCACTATCTGTAATTTTCTTCTTTAACTCACTGCCATCACATTTAAACAGTTCTGCCTCTGTATTATCAGTACCCAGAGCTTTATTACTTTTCATGTCCATTATTACTTCTTTTATTCCACCAAAGGTTGGTGACAGTACACCATCAACTATTGAAGATAACACATCATCATTAGCAGCACTTTTAATTTCTGTATTTATGGCTCTTTCAGTAATAAGATGTTCATTACTACTGCCATTAAGCAGCCAGCCCACCCTAAGACAGCCAGTTTATCACTTACTCTTATGCAATCATCCCCTTTACACAATTTACTCCAGGTGAAATTCTTTGCATTCTTCTTTAATTATTATCATCAAAAAATGTCCTACTTCATGTAACATGTTAAGCTGTTCAATTTCCTGGAATTCTTTATTCATCCATTCAAGTTTTCTCTTTCTGTGTACTTGTTTCTCCATCCTTCTCATTTTTTTGACAGTCTTCTGCCAGTGTCTTGTTCTGCTTCTCTATATCATATTCGGGCAGGCTGTGTGCTTTCTTCTGGGTAATTCCCCTGCGTCTGAATTCTATATGTCGAAGTTTCGGAACACTCTGTCTGTTCCATCTTCATAGGCAGATAGATACAAAGGATGACAAGGTTTGAGAATGTTGGAGCATTTATACGTATAAATACTCCAACATTCTCAAAGCTAGTCATCCTTCATACCTATCCGCCTATGAAAATGGAACAGACTGAGTGTTCCGAAATGTTGGCATATAACATTCAGATGCTGGGGAATCACCCAGAAGAAAGCATACAACATTCAGAATATGGCAAAAGTTTGAAATCAAGAATCTTCTGGTAGGTCTTACTTTTTTCTTCAGTTATTCCCTCACATTATGCATCACAACACCATTCTTTTTTTATACGTTGTTCCTTGCCCAGGACTTCATTAGCAAGCATTACCATACTGTCCTTGCACTTTTCCCAGTAACCATTTACAATCTCACTTTCTTCTGTTTCCACATGAGCTACAATTTCATGCATTTTTTAATATTATACAATTTCTTCATCAGTTCCAAAATCAGGTACTGAATTTCTCCCCCCCCCCTTTTTTATGATACATATCTGAGTTTGTAAAAGAGATACACACAAGTGATGATCAGAATCCATACTGACTCCACTATATGATGTACATCTGTTAAGGTTGATTTATGTCTGTTATCAGTTAGAACACAATTTGATTAAACATATATCTGGAGACTTACAGGTCATTTCATGTACATCCCTATGTAGAAAAAGAGTTGAACCTGCTATCATTTCATAAGCTGCTACAAGCAAAACAAGCCAATTATAAAGACTGGAAATGTGTTATCAGAATAGCTTGGATATAATGTTACTTGGGTGGAAAAGAAAAATTCATAATACAAATCACAATGGACCATGTAAAATTACAAGTCCAAAGTCATTTGTTGTTGGTACAAAAAGCACTGTCTTCATTTACCACACCTATGTACTCCACTTCAGGCCTTTTATTACACAGGCCTTCAGCAAACATTAAGTCACAGCAAACTATCATACACTCCAACAAAATTTTCAAAACTAAGCCTTAAGTTCAAACTTTGCATGCAACATTTCTAGGATATGCATCATCTAGTATAAAACGAATAAAAAAACATCAAACCAGAAATATGCAACACAAGCAATGAAGTGGCCTGCGATCTATTATCAGATTTGCTACAGTTTTAGCATAAAAAATGGATTATGATTTCAAGAATTTTAAATGTATTAAATGGGACATTTTTATATAAAAATCCAAAATATGAACTGACAAAGCAGGAATTTTTTTTTTCCCAAGAGAACTTTATATGTGGGAAGATTTAACATTTTCTTTACGGGCTTTTGCTGGGATTTAAAAAATCTAACTTTTTACATGGCAAATCTATGTATCTGGGTACCAATGTCATGCAACTGAATCCATAGAAGGAACAGAAGGAGGAGTACAAAAGACTGCAGAAACACAAAGCAGAATCTCACCTCAATGCCCTCAAACTTGTCTGGGGTCACTTTATCTGAGTAACTGATGCCAAAATATGTCATTAACCTGGCAGCACTGTAGTAAAGCCGGATCTTGAGGTCTTGATAGCCGAAAATAGCCTCTCTGAAAGAGACAGCAGGTATAGACAGTAATATGTCTACAGAACCTGATATGTAGTGGAAAAACATTGTCCAAAACAAAAGTAGACTCATACTTTTAGTGTACAGTCTACAGAATCTTACATGAAATGACAAAACGATCTCTAGAAGACAGTGGGAATAAGGGAATAATATACACAGTCATGTTTATAGATGAGAATGCAGCACAAAATCACAACATAAAGCTAGATAACAAATCTTTTGAAAGGGTGGAACAGTTCAAATCTTGGAACAACCCCAATGTATCAAAATTCCATTCATGAAGAAATTATGAGCAGACTGATGTCAGGAAATGCCTGTTACCATTTGGTGCACAATCTTTGTATTTCAGTTTATTAAAAAATATAAAGATTAAGATATACCATTTCCTGTTGTTTTGTATGGATGTGAAACTTCATCAGTCACATTCAGTGAGGAACATATGACAAGGGTGTTCAAGAATAGGGTGCTGAGGAAGGTATCTGAGCCTAAGAGAATGCATTAACAAGGAAGTGGAGAAAACTACATAATGAGGAGCTTTATGACCTCTAGGCCTCACCAAATATTATTTGGGTGATCAAAGCAAGAATGAGATGGGTAGGGCATGTAGCACATATGGGGGAGGGGAGGTGATTTAGGATTTTGTTGGGGAGACGTGAGGGAAGGACAACACTTGGAAGACCCAGGCACAGATGGGACAATAATATTGAAATGAATATTCAAGAGGTGACAATGGGGGGGGGAGGCTGAATTCGATTGGGCTGGCTCAGAATAAGGACACGTGTTGGGCTCTTGTGAATGCGGTAATGAACTCTTGGGTTCCATAAAATGAGGGGAAATGCATGTCTAGCTGGGGGCCTGTTGGTTTCTTAAAAGGATTCGGCTCCTTGGAGTTGGTTGGTTAGTCAATCAGTCAATAACATTTCAGCTAAAAAAATAAATATTATTCCATAGGTTAAACAAAAACTAAAATAATATAAAGCAATTATCACTAAGATTGATAACAAAAATTCAATGACAAACATGGAGATTGATTACCAAGAGAAAATCTCATATTTTTTGACAGTCATTCTGCAACAAATGCTAAAGAAACAACAGAGACAGATTACTGAGTCCATTAACCAAAACAAGCTAACTATCTGTAATAATTAAAGAAACGGAAATATGTATACATTAATCTAAAAATCCTAATCATCTGTGGGTTAATAAAATTAAAAAAACCAAATAACTACCAGACTGAGAGTAAACTGCATAAATGCACCAGCTTACAAACTTTCAAAATACACTTTCAATGTTTTGAAAAGTACACTGAATCTTCCTAATGCATTGAACACAAACAATACTTTACACCTTATACAAGATCTTAATGAAATTCAAAACAATGGTAACTTGCATAGGTAACATTCAATACTGATAATAGATGTACAAGCATTCTAATGAATGAAATGATAAAAATAATACAAGAGAAACCTAAATATAAAACCAAGTTGTTCAACTCAAAACAGTTCAGAGTGATTAAGATCATATGTACCATGTACATCAAACAAAACTTACTTTTCGCACGACATACATTACACTCAAACAAAAGGGCTGGAAAAAACACCCAACAGTTTTTGAAATTCGAAAACCAGCGTGCCAGCTAAGCGCCGCATTTGTACTGACCATCATCATGTACAGTGATGTTTGGAGTTTAGTTGAGGTAGAGCGGTGTTCAGTGAAACACTGAATGCGGCAGTGGAATTGTTTATCAAAACAGAGTTGGTTACAGCTCCAGAGCGTGATTTCCATCAGCAGTTTCAAAGATGTAATGCTCCTAGCCGCAGTACTCTGCTATTGTGGATGTTACAATAGGGTCAAAAAGGATCAGTGAAGGACAGTAAACCACAAGGACGTCCATTTTCGGCACCTCTTTTGACAACGTGGAACAAATAAAGGACGACATGTCGTGAAGTCCGTGCAGGTTGGCTCAGTGGCAAGCTCTTGCCCTCTGCTTAAACAAATGCAGCTTTCACAGAATTCTCCACAAGAATTTGCATTTCCACTCACACAAAATCCAAGTTGCTAAGGAACTTAGTGAAGAGGACAAGGTGAGCTGACTACAGTTTTGCAATGAATTCTTGGACTTCGTGAATAACAGTAGCAACATACTGAACACATTACTAACATCAGATGAGGCTCACTTCCATATGTCTGGTTATGGTAATAAACAGAATTGTTGCTACTGGGCTCTAAACAACCCACATGAACTTCATTAATGTCCTCTGCATAGTGCAAAAGTGACACTGTGGTGTGAAGTTTATTCTCATGGTATTATTAGTCCTAATTTCTTTGGGAATGCGAAGGGGCTACAATAACTGTGCATGCACAGCGGTACACAGTCACACTTGAAACATTTCTCTGCAATGAGTTACATCCTCCTTAGCAAGATTTGCTGTGGTTCCATCAAGATGGAACAACAGCTCACACAGCATAAATTTCCATGCAAGTCTTCAGGACAATGTTTCTGGGCAGACTCATTTTTCATTTAAGGCACATCACCTGGCCCACCCACTCACTTGACTATGCAGTACCAGACTACTTCCTCTAGGGCCATGATACAAGCAAGGTATACGAAACACATCCTGCCAATATTGCTAACTTAAAACAGCAAATTCTTAAGCGTATTCAATGGATCTCCAAGGAAATGCTATAACATGTTATGAAAGCCTTTCCATTGTGACTGCAGGAGTGTATTGAATGACACAGTGTTAACATACAAAGTGTCACATTCAAACAATAATGACTGAGATGAATTCTCATGGACATGGAATGTACCCTACAGTGTTAATA
>Ga0136643_10016438_pt1 | contig 11125 bp, 6 predicted proteins | sample TergutLab28metaG_FD_96883 | JGI IMG/M metagenome (GOLD analysis project Ga0136643, IMG submission 96883) | Labiotermes labralis P1 segment gut microbial communities from Petit-Saut dam, French Guiana - Lab288 P1 (version 3) (version 3) | ecosystem: Host-associated > Arthropoda: Insects >... | reverse complement strand
TCCTTTCCCGTAGAAAAAATTATAATCCCCTGCCCTTACTGTGCCCTCTTTGTCCCACCTGACCTCCTGCACCCCCACTACATCTAATTTATATCTCGCTAATTCCCTCGCTGCTGCCTTAAGTGACCCTGCCCTATAAAAACTCCTAACGTTCCACGTGCCTAATTTCATTTCCCTAAGGCTGTATATATAAGAAGTACAAAAAGGAAACTATACACGTGTAGTTTACATGTAGTTACAAATGGTTACTGTAAGAGATCTCTGCCTTACATATAAAGGTATATATATATACTTTACATATGTATCATATACACCTTTATATATGTATCATATATACCTTTATATATATGATTGTTGTATATACCTTTATATGTAAGGTCGAGATTTATTAAAATAATCATTTGTAACTATATGTAAACTACACGTGTATGATTTCCTTTTTATACTTCTGATATATACAGCTTTATAATTGCTACTTTGTCTAGCCAAAACATGTAGCTGCACTTTGCAATTGCTACAGTAAAGTTGTGCATTGACGGGTTATATTTTTTGACTATGTATTCTGGAAATACAGCGATACAACACCTCAAAATAAAATGTAAATTTAATAAAGAAAAGGTAGCGCCAGCGGATCCAATTATATATCAATAAAGTGTGTATTTATATACATTCGGATCTGTGGATTCATGTGAGAAGGGGATTCTTCTAAGTACTACAAACAGCAAGTGACATTGATAATGTTCGTGTATTCTCGGAATATCGCCGTTGAAGTTTGAATACGGAAGTCTAGAAATAAAGACACAGCATACATCAAGTTTAATTACGAAAAATTAATACTAAATTTGAAGTCTATTTTTAATTATTTTCTACAATCCTTGGGCAAAACGTTCTTTGTTTCGGTAAATATTTCAGAGATTACTCTCGACTTGGGAGCATGAAATTAGAGTGGTCATTAAAAATTTCCCCATCTAAAGAGAAATTAAAACGGCTCCAAACTGCCTTGTATCACGTGACATTAATTTCGTCCTAACTTTCCTCTAGTTGCTCACGCATGGTGATGCAAGGTTATACAGACAGAGCAATTAATTTTGTGTTCAACAGGATTGTGGACGCGTATAAATGTATGGCTTTGCTCACATAATTATAAAATTTAGTGTGGTACAACTAATTAAGTGTTTTAGAGACTAAATAATACAAATGACACGAGGTTAATATTAAAATCTGCAATTTGTCACATATTGTGTGGATGTGATGCCTATCATACTCGAATACACACAGATGGATTCTCTAAACAGCATTAACAACTTGATCTCTTTTACAATGGAAGCAAATATTTGCGGCAAGGTAGGAATTAATTCTTTAAATATCCTTGAGACTGAGGAAATGACTTGAAATCAGTACTACTTTAATTTATATCTCATGAGAGGTTTCTGCCCACATGAAATGAGGTTTCATTGCTGTATTCTTACGTTGCAAGCACGTGTACATGAAGGAAACTTGCACACACACACACACACACACACACACACAAACACACACACACACGTATATGTATGTATATATATATAAATACAACCCACACGGCTTCTCCGTCGGTTCGCATGTCTTTAATCTCAAGGAATCTAAGTGTTCTAAGTAGCGGAACAGTAATTTTATAAATAATTCGACACTATTAATATTATTTATATTATTTCACGATTGTTGGAATTTACAGATGTGTTGGATGCATGGATGTGCCTTTGAAAAATGTATACACTAGTAACCTCTGTATAACGTACAAAACATGTCACTTCTAGGGTAGAAAGCAGACTCCTTGCTTGCGTTAGGTTTTCAAAACTCGTACAGTTCCAAATTCATCCCCGCTTAAATACTCTTACTGTTCCCGATTGGTTAAACGTCAAATTTCACTACTTCCTAGTAGGTCTAAAAGTCAAAATTTTGAATACTCTAACTCCACTGGCTCCTATTTATGTAACGTTGTTTTATAGCCGTCACCAGTGTGAAATCTTTCACGCGTCTTACTGATTTCCTTTAGTGTGCAAGCTTGACTAATATGGAATGCTTTCTAGCAAGATTGAATATGTCCAAAAGCTGTCAAAGTTTACAACGTCAATTGTTCCAAAAAGTCCCCTAAGAAACCAGTTTTGACACTGACAAACGGCGAACCTGCTAGCTTTCTATACCCGCCATGAATTGTCTCTGTCCCTGTAAGCTGCTATACAGACTGGTTACAATGTCCCTTCCACTATAAACTAAATAACTAATTTTAAACAGATCTGTCCTATCTACCAAATGTATAATTTTGACACCTAATAAAGGACTTAAACTCCATATACAGTTTATAGTACGTATTTTCACGTTTGAAACTACTGCATTCGTTGCGTTAATATCTGGCGGTGTTTCTGTAGACTATTATAAATTACGGAATAAATCTCATTTCATTTTCCATCAGTCAAATTTATCCAAACCCTGCTTCAGGTTCAGCTCCAAAGAACTTAAAATTTTTCCTACATAGCGTTACTCGTATATGAAAATGCATATAAGGTACATATAAATAATATGAAGGTCTAGTGGAAGCCATTTCAGTAGACTATTGCTGAGAAATATAAGTGAATTTACCTGCTAAGTTTTCAGATAAAAGAGCTATAAGAATTTGTTTAAATTAAGAATTCATATTTCTGGACAGGGGCGTTAAATAAACCGGGAAACCTTTTCTGCTCTTTGTACAAAAGTACTTTTCCCATCTTCACAGTTTAAACTTGGTATTCGACGATGTAAAAATACTCCAATCTGATACAAACTGTCGATGTTGAAATTAGGCAAAGCTTCGTCACTATTCACTTTTGAAATCATTCTTGAGTACATTAAATCTTGGAGGGTTTATTTACTTTCGAAATAAAAAATTCTCTTTTGTTGGCCATTTGAATTTGTAGATAAAGTAATATATGGGTCGATCTTAACTGTACATGAAGGTAAACTGGAGAGAAAAAAAGAAAAAGAAAAATAATTTATTGCCCACTGTAGTGTGTACAGATTTACAACACTGGATTATACATACTGGCCATTGCCAAAACCCGAAACGTGTTTCATCGCTATTTATTTTACGAAGAGCCACGTTTTAATTACACTGTTTCAGGTCTTTGGTCTGAGTTACCTTATGGATAGTGGAATAAATTCTTATCAGTTAGTTCAATTGAAAGGTTAACGACACATGCAAAATACAGAAGAAAATCTGGAAATTTTGTTTAATTTTAATCACAACTGAGAATGAAACGACAAAAAAAGGAAAAAGAATACAGACTGAAGTAAACTACGATACAGAGAAGGAAATTATATTGTATCTTAAGGAAGGAGGGATGAAAAACTGTAAAGAAAGGTTTATCTTGATTTGTGCAAATTTCATGCTACATAAAATACATAAAATCTGGCGTTTTCAGAACTATTCATCTCTGTAAAAATAACGCTTAGAAAAAAACAGAATTACTTCAAGCCCTTTCGAATATAATTTACCGCAAAATGCTAAATAGAGGAACTGCCAAACGTATTTCTATACATCTAGAACATAAAATGTTCGAAAGTTGGAATGTGTTTTCTCCATTTGGATTAGAATATCGATTTTCCTGCCCGACACAAACGTGAACTTTGACCTTTCTAGTTTTACTTCCAGCCAGCACTCAGTGTACAGCAGGCCTGCCAAATGCCTCACAGATGGGCATTAACAGTCAGTTGACTCCAGAATTCTGCTTTTTAATGGTTACGCAAATGAATGCCGAGAATAAATAAAGGAACAGGTCGTCAAAAACACCGGATGATAAGGAAGAAGGCCACTTGGGATATCTAGGCATAGCTTATAACTAATTCTGAGCAGCAGATTTCGTCTTTAGAAGATAAGGGGTCCTGGGTTAAGCAGGTTACAGAACCCCAAGTTTTTTAGGGTGCTCGACAGTCCACCATTTTCTATATCCGGAGCCACATTAATCCACTCCGCGCCTTCTCATCGTGTTTGTTGAAATATGATATATTTTAAGTGTTATGTTTATGTAATACTGTACTATATTTTTTTCTAAATTCAGCTCTTCCATGTGTTTTTTTCCTGCAGGCTCTCCTATCAAAATCTTGTATATGTGACTTTCTCTGCCATGTATGCCGTTTGCCTTTCCCATTTCGGGTTCGGAATGTACGGTAGGACAGTTTTAAACTTCTTTTTTTTAAGAAGTAATTCTGACAAAAAAAATAGCGATTCTTCCGGCACAAAATAGAAGAGGTATGGTTTTGTGATCATTGTAATGGACATTTAGACACCATAAAAAGCTGAGAATTTCTTAAATAGCCTAACGCATACCAGCTTCTCTATATCTATAAAGTCTGTTCCAAACAGCTGGGTAAAGGAGACGCTTTTTGATGGAACCCCATGAATAAATATTTTATCGTTGTTGATACATTTATATATAGACCCGTCAAGGGGAACGGTCCGTTGATTCCTAAGCCTCTGAACAATAACAACATCAATCAAACACATGTTGTATACTTAAAACCCTCAGCTACATGTTTCGACTTTCCATACAAACCATCATCAGGCTGTGAAGTAATTTAAAGAACCAACACACAACACGTACAATTTAAAAGTCAAGTACGTAGTTTCAAATTGTTACAGATTTTTAAGTTATTGCATATTAAATACACATTTTGTTTTATACTTGTTCAATATCGAATTCCTAAATTACCATAAAGTTTGACAATGGGTAATACGAACAGCCGACACAAATAGCTGAGATTTTTTTAATATTCAAATTGTGTTTGACGGCATTGTTATTGTTTTGTATAAATGCACGACGGGTGGAATGACATAAAGATAACCCTCTGAAGACTGTTCTCTTTCTTATATAAAACGTGCTGCTTCTACTCACAGAGAACATAGTGTGTTTTAATTAGAAAAAGAAATCAATGAACATTGCATAAATATATGTTTCCATAATAAAACGAATTACATAAATTGTTTGTGTGTTTACGTGTGGATTTGTGTGTGTGTGTGTGTGTGTGTGTGAAACTCGCAGTCTGTAGTGTGAACACGGCACTGCGTGTAATAAGACTAGACCTGTAAGGTATTAAAAATTTCAAAATCAATGACATCAGGTAAGTTGACAGGTTTGCTGCTCGACAGATGGTGACAGTAGAAGAAACGTGTCTTCCAGGGTACGAAGCAGTGTCAATTGATAAAGAGTATTACCTACAGTAAGTATTTAACAGCCGACCCCGGTGGTCGGGCGGTCTAAGACGTGGCTCTGAGACTGCTCGCTTGCTGGGATTGGGGGTTCGAATCCCGCCGGGGGCATGGATGTCTGTCCTGTGTGAGTGTTGTGTGTTGTCAGGTATAGGTCTCTATAACGGGCTGATCACTCGTCCAGAGGAGTCCTACCAAGCGCGGTGTGTCTTTGTGTAATCGTGGAGCCTCGACAATGAGAAGCCCTACGCCCTCTGGGCTGTCGAGCCATAAAAAACAACTATTTAGCAGGCGATGCTGTATCATAATGCAGAAAGAATCTTCAAATCTCGTACGAAGAAAGGTGTTCGTATTTTTCTTTTGGAAACTTGTTAGTAACGAGACACGATAAGCCTCTTATTCGTACAATTCTAGAGAGCCGGAAGTAGTTAGATATATGCCACTCCCTCCGCTCCCATACCCTCCCTATTTCAATTCTCATGACCCTTTTTCCTACCATATTAAGAGTCAGAAGCCGATTCATACCTTCAAATAATCCGAGACACTGTGAATTGCAGTCAACAAGTACACACGCAGATGATTCAAGTCTTACAAATTGGTAAATAGCCAATAGCTATCTATTTATCATGACACAGCGTCATGTCCAAGAAGACGTATATTTTCTTTCTCAGTTTCGTGAACCATAAACTTCAAACTGAAAGGATAATTAAAAAAAAATACAAATTCTTGAGAGCAACAAACGTGAGATCATTTCATGGCAAGGGGCCAGAACCACACTCGGTGCAAGAATCTTGCAGTTGTTCTTGGATGTTACTCTTCACAAATGACTGATGTTAAGGCTATTTTACAACACTCTTAAAGTGCCAAAGACGTGTGTAATGCCAAATTATATGGATAGGGTATCGCAAATTGTTGGATAGATACTACTTGGAAAGGGGTTTTAGTCCATTTTAAGGCAATACTGCGCGATTTGTCTGAGGAGTGTCAGGAATAAAACCACGTTAAGTCGGTCGGTAACCCCACATGTAAGTTTACTGCCTTTTTTGCTAAACCTCCTCGCTATGTGTTTTGTTTACAAAAACATCATACACACGCACTACACACAACACTACAAACCTTTTAACATAATGATATACTGAGCAAAGTGTGTGTGGTGTCAGACGCAGTAAACCCAAATACATTACTAAAAGAGTCGTATTTAAAAGCCTGTCTAATAAGAATACTGTCATAGGTTTTGCTGAGGCACACAAACATCTACAATTGGTCTTGATTCTTAATGGCTCTTGCCTTGTAAATTTATTATCCTGGTATCCGAATGCAGGCTGAAGCATGCTTCAGCCTGCATTCGGATACCACACCACCCCAGCCAAACCACACCGTAACACCAACACACATCGAACCACAGCAATACAACTCATGAAATAACTCAACAAATAAGTCACAAGCTCCTGAGGATGGATGTACTAACATTCGAAACATGTTGAGCATTAAATAATGAAAAAATAAAGCAAGTGACATCAAGTTGGTCTATCTTCATTAAACTATCAAAATGATGCACGTTCCAATAAACATAATAATTTTAACGTGTTTATATCATTCGCGATCTTCAGAGCTGACGGGGCTGCGAATTTGTAATTGAGGTTGCTGAGCAGCAAGTCGCCCTTCGGTTTTCAGAACCCCTTACTCTCGAGAAGAAGCAGAATCAGGTCTCATTAGCTGTCACTGCATCATGCGACTCAGATCCACTGGTGAGTTGTAACATATCCATGATATCACCGTTTCACCGACGACCGAAGAGTGAGTTCCCACTGTCACTGTTAGTCATGTAAAACTGAAGCCACTCTGCTTAACCAGACTTGAACAAATGCTGGCTGTTGTTAACTATAAACAACTGTATACACAAATTTAACAATTTTCCAACAAGATGCGACTTATTCAGTTTATTACATTATTGTAGACAGCTTTACATGTTTCGGGTGTTGACGCCCATCATCAGGAGCTGGTACAGCTGTAAATACAGCTTATGGTATTGATTAACTGCAATGAGTAAAATACGCTGCTATTAATACTAATATAATACAAGTACTATTTTACTCATTGCAGTTAATCAATACCAGAAGCTGTAATTACATTTGTATGAGCTCCTGATGATGGGTGTCAACACCCGAAACATGTAGAGCTGCCTACAGTAATGTAATAAACTGAATAAGTCGCATCTAGTTGGAAAATTGGTAAATTGGATTCACGATGCACGGACCCATGTATATAAAACTGCATACATCTTCAGAATTTTCGCTTAAAAGGCGCAGCTTATTCAGATAAAAGCCGTAATTGCGTTGTGTTTTACTTATGGTGGACCCCTTCCAAGATTACACATTTTAATTACATTCCCACCCACAAAACGTGCCCAAGAATAGAAACTGATTTCAATGACCGGTTACATCTATCTTATTAACTTTTCCATATTGAGTCACCTATATACAACGAAGGCGTGTCATATTTCTTTGCACAAAAATCCCGACATACGAGGGGCAATGATAATTTTTTGGACTAACACAACAACAATTTTTTTTTCATGGCCCAACAACACTAAAGAGCCTAGGGCTCCTCATTGTCGAGGCTTCCATGCGCTTTACATGCTGGATTCCTAAGGCTACAAACACACACTCAAAAATATATAATATTTATTGCTTTTCTACTGCAACAATGGTTACATGAACGTACCTCATTGTTACGTTGTACGTAAATTGCCTGTCGTGATTATTATTTTGATAATATATACTTCAGTAATTCGCTGTTTGGAAGTCGCAAAAAGTTGACATGAAGCACAACAGACACTAGACAAAAAAAAACAGGTCTTTATCGGACTATCTTATACCGTTTAAACCTAAGTGTCTGCTTATTGCTCAATGGGCCTCACTTACTCCATACTCACTCCATGGTGCAGAGTCCTTCTTGAGAAGCCAACCGGTTTGCAGCTAATCAATAAATTCCCAGCATTTCACGGAACCAGAAGGTTCATTACCGCACTTACAAGCGTTCGCCATTTGTCTCTATCCTGGGCCAGCCCAATCCAGTCCACATACCCACATCCCACATCCTGGAGATCCATCCTAATATTATCCACCCATCTACGCCTAGCTCTCCCCAGTGGTCTCCTTCCCTCCGGCTTCCCCACCAAGACCCTATACACCCTCCTCTCCTCACCCTTACGCGCCACATGCCCAGCCCATCTCATTCTTCTCGATTTTATCACCTGCACAATATTGGGTGAGGAATACAGTCATTTAGCTCCTCGTTATGCAATCTCCTCCATTCCCCCGTTACCTTGTCCCTCCTCGGTTCAAATATTCTCCTCAACACCATGTTCTCAAACACCCTCGCTCAATGGGCCTAATTAAGAAAATTTGACAAGTGCAAAATTTAACTGGAGAATGTTGGAGGGATCTGGCCATAAACAAAAACTTTCTGTCAATCTTGGTAAATTAGTGTAATTTTTTTTAAGTACTTTGGGTTAATTTTTCTTCTTGAAATTTACCAGTTTCCTCCTCCTTTCTTCTTTTCTTTAGAGCGTTGTTATGAGAAGCGAAGGAAAAATAGGCCGAAGAAATATGGCCTTTGACCTCTAAACAGAATGTTCTTGATAATCAAGCAAAAATGAGAATAAAGTGTAATATATACGCAAAAAACCGTGCGAATAAGAGCAAATATATGTAAGCATGCACGCGAACTTTATTTAATAAGTACTGTGGCTCTGAACGTCTATATACATAAAATAATTAAAATGAGGCAGAAGTAAATTTTACTTTCAAAAATGCGACCACGGACAGTTTTGTTCGAGAAAGCCTGATGAAAGGAATATGTCTAATAAACAGACAAGCATCGCTTGATGAAATAAATGGACCAGTGTCAAGGACAATTTCGTCTTACAAGAGAATGTGCTCCCGCTTAATTTTGTTATGTGCCCTGAAATTGAATCGCCGTGTAGGCTAACTTAAAAAAGAAAAGTATGAAGTGTGGTCAGTAGAATATCGGTTGTGCAGTGAACTTGATAACACCATCCGTATCAAAATTTGGAAGTTAACAATGGTGTGCAGAGAAGCAGAATTTCTCACGATGCTACACGTTGCACTTTCTTCTCGTTCAGCACTCTCATTAACTACCGGATGTAACACTTCCCCACTTCGTAAACACGTGGGTACTTAACTACTGAAAACTGAAACAATAAGGCGTACGAATAGACCCATTCAGTATTTCTCTCTTAAAATTTGCATGTTTAAGAGAAATGAAGCAAACTTACATCCTTCTATTCTATTTGGACCAATAACAGGCCACGAAGACCCAGAGATGGAGTAGAGGTATAGCTCAACGCTTTCTTTAACCTCGGCGCTAGATGGGGGTAGGTGGTAAACGCTACGCACCGGCCGCTTTACACCCGGAAAAGACATGGTATCTATTGTATAGGAGGCTGGGTCAGGACAGGTGCGGAAAATCTCGCCCCCACCGGGATTCGATCCCCGGACCATCAAGACTATAGCGAGTCGCAATCCCGGCCCATTTGGAAAAATAACTATAGGTAAATATGCAGAAATAGAAACAGAAAGGCACAACTATATTTGTATATCTTACTGTACTTATATTTTGAAGTTTTTCGAATTTTTTTTTCATTTATCAACTGACAACGTAAATACTTCAGCAAAAAAAGGACGTTTATTCAGTATTTTACAGTGCCTAATTGTGGCTTTCTAAAAAAAACCGACATACGTTGCAATATACAGTAAAATATACAATCATAGTTGTGACTGACTGCTCTTATTTCTCCATTGTCTTTCATTTATTTCCGTACTATGTCCCACGTACAGGAAAAATAAAAGCTGAGTGTAAATTTTGTAAAAAATATTCTCAGATATCCACTTTAGTCAAATGTCTTTGTGCTTTTAAGTTACTTAGTACTGTACTCTCTTGTACCAATAAGATGTTGAACACAGTCTACTGGTCTGCAACATGTGTGATGTGCTCACATTTCTAGAGTTGGCTTTACTCCCATCTTCAGGTCCATGCTTGTCATAAGCACGGAATGAGTGGAGGGAAATAGTCATAACAGTTAATGTCCACCCATAATACACAGTACAGATATGCACTTCAGAATATTTACTCACGCCCACATGTAAATATTGGGGCGAACTGCGTTACAATATCAGTCGGATTGACGTCGTCGATTATTTCGAGTTATCAGGCTTCTTTAAACGTGTTTCGCCGTATAACAGAATATAAAAGCAAAAGTGCACTAATACAAAACGACTTTGCACCGCGAACAACCTGGACTCCACTTCTGACGCGATGGACAAACACCTGACTCTTCACCGTTCTGCTTCAAAAACAAAGATAAACAAATGAAGACAGAAACAAAGCTACCATGACTTGTTCGTCGCCCTGCTCTTAAGAATATCCACTTGAGTCTTTCCGTTAAAATAATGGAATGAATTAGTAAACACAATGTTACAAGACACAAACGTCTTTGTTCTTGAAAGAGCTGTAAATGTCAAATAACTTTCTAAGGTTTTACGGCACTTGGTCGATTAAATTGTGACTTGGAACACACTGTTGTTTCTTCAGGGGATCGGTGTTTTGTGTTTCGTCTTGCTTGTTCTAAACCTACTCAGTCACATTCCCCCGGTAAATAACATATTTCTTATTTTCGTTGTTATACCGTGCATGTTGTCGAGTTACTCAATTATTATACCAACTACTGCACATACATAAAATTTATAAAATTTACACTTTAAAACATTAAAACATTAAAAACGCTCCGACATGTTTCGGTCCTAGGACCATCATCAGGGAGCTATATCGTCCTTGCTAAAGTCACACTATAAAAAGTCACATTAATTTCGCTGTACCGGT
>Ga0136643_10016429_pt1 | contig 11127 bp, 7 predicted proteins | sample TergutLab28metaG_FD_96883 | JGI IMG/M metagenome (GOLD analysis project Ga0136643, IMG submission 96883) | Labiotermes labralis P1 segment gut microbial communities from Petit-Saut dam, French Guiana - Lab288 P1 (version 3) (version 3) | ecosystem: Host-associated > Arthropoda: Insects >... | reverse complement strand
CGAGGGGGGGGGCCGGCGGGGGGGGGGGGGGGGGGGGGAATTACCGTTTAACACAACCAATACCAAATTCCAACATGCACGATACTGAGACAGTGCTATACAGCTCCAATTTTCATCACTTCTCAAATACACCACAGCAGGAGTCACCTATCTAATCAGCAGCTAACACTGCGATGGGAAAAATCGAATCTTCAAAACAGTTCATACCAAAGCCGACCACCCGTACTTTTACGACGAAAACAACAAAGTTTGTTACTTGTTACTACAGATTCACTTCACAAACATGGACCCGGGGTAACTCGCTATAGTGCCTGAACTACGGGCTGAACGACCAAGGAAACGAAGTTCAATTCCCCGTAGGAACAGAAGAATTACATCTTTTCCAAAGCGTCCAGACAAGCTCATGGACACACCCAATCTCCTATTCTATGGTTTACCGGAGGCTCTGTCCCCGGGAGTAAAGCGGCCGGGACGTGAGGCTTACCAGTCACCTCCATACAATGCCCAGCTTAAGAATATGTGAAGCTACAACTCCACTCCATCATGCATCTTTACCGCGTAGAGTATAAGTAAACACAGTGACAAATGTATCGTACTTCACACACACACACACACACACACGCACACTCACACACACACTCACACGCACTCACCACATACCGAGCGTTTATTAACCGATTAACCCTTTCCCTCACCCAATATCGTTCGGGTGATCAAAATCGAGAAGAATGACATGAGCGGGGCAAGAAGCACGTATGGGGAGAGAACAGGCGTATACAAGGTTTTGGTGGGGATACTTGAGAGGAAGAGAGCACTTGGAAGACCCATGCGTAGATGGGAGGATAATGTTAAGATGGATCTTCAGGAAGTGCGATATTGGGGCATGGATTGGATCGAGCTGGCTCAGGATATGGACAGATGGCGGATACTTGTGAATGCGGTAATGAACCTTCGGGCTCCATAGAATGCGAGGAATTTCTTGACTAGCTGAGAACCGGTTAGCTTCTCAAGAAGGGCCCTCCTCCATGGTGTAAGTAAGTATGTAAGTAAGTAAGTAACCCTTTCACCCACAATGGTCAACACAAGGGATCGCTGACGAACGAAAACTAGGAAGGCCTCCTGGCATCGTCCCAGACGTACTGGAGAATCTACGATGCACCTATCAAGATAGCCGGTGTCCGCAACGAGATCCAAACTAGGCACCTTCCGCATACAAGTGCCACGTCGCTACCGCTACTCGTAGTCTCTCAGCTTTAAGTGTTCCGTACAATTCCCAGAATAAGCCAGTGGTCATTTCCCTAAATAGCAGTAGCCGGTTCGTCTTTGCACGGGAGAGAGTGCTCACCGTGACGCACAAAAGTCATTTGTACGTCCCAGGAAGGCGTACAGTGACCATTACGATCGGTTAAGCGGAAGTCAAGGCATAAGCCTCCGTCCTCACTTGAGGCTCTTGTAGTGAGGGCGGAACGGAGGAAGTACTCTCACCTCCTCAATCGACTATTAAAATAATAATAATAATGATAATAATAGTAACGATATAATAGCTATCCAATCACATTTGCAAATTTCGGCGGTAATACTGAACGTCTTGATGGATGATACTGCTGCAGGCCAACTGCGGGGTCCCTGACCCCCCCCCCCCCAATAATACACAACACTCGCTCACAGCTTCATTTAAAGATGACGCCCCTGACCAAGAGCATCGCGGAATAGAGGAGGCGGAACAATACCTCTCCGGGTCATGGTTAGTAGTATATAATTCTATGCTATTTCTTTTTCATAAAACAAGTATCAGGCGTTGTTGACCTTTAAAAATCTATGAAGCTCTGAACCTTATACTTGGAGTGCCAGTGATTATTTCCTTGATTTACTCCAGCAACTAGGGCTATGTAAAGCACATAACAGCTGCAATATTTTACAAATACTATACTCCATACTACGTTTATTATTAACGACCTTCGAAAATTGATTGCATGATCTGCAACATACCATTTAATTTCGACAGGCTAGGATTACCCTTTACCGTTGCAAACAACCAGTGTGCATGGCTGTTTTCTTCAGTAGAACAGAAGACGTAAATATGTCTCCAATTTCCCCAAACGAAAACCGAAAAATTATCGAAACAGCTGTTTGTCTACAGCTTTCATGGTGGCAAATTTGTACTGTGCCAACCGTAAGAGTCGAAACATTAACGAATTACCCATGTCAAGCTAAACTCTTTTCGAAAAATTACCGCTACTTAGCTAGAACAAATGTTCTAGGTCTTTTACTGAGTCCGAAAATCCAGCACTATGACGTTAAGAAAAAAAAAAGCCACAGAAACGTATCCTGACGCACTTGAATCCAGTTCCGGCCTTTGCTGTGTACTGTTAATTCGTCTTGACGTGTTACTTTGATCTGAGTGAGTCCAACCAGCCCACATCCTTACATTTTACTTTTATTTCGTGTTGACGTGTTACCTTCAGCTGAGCCAGTAAAGTTCAGTCCAAATCATTATATTTTATTTTCAATTCGTTTTGACATACTACCCCGTCCTGGTACAGCCATTTTTAATTCCTTCTGACGTCTCACCCTTACCTCAGCCAGTCAACTCCAGTCCACAACCTTTACACCCTGCAAAATATTACCTTGACTTCAAGGTGTGTCATCCCCATTGTGTTTGTTAGAACCTAAGGTAATTCTATAAAGATGTAGCAGTCGTAACACAACTATATATCAAGTGTATATATATAATTTTTCAATATCAACTACATATTTCGGCCATTGCTGCTGTGGCCATCTTCAGGTTGGGTACAATTTATTATCAGAGAAGCTATATATAGGTATAATATAGAACATTAATAATTTGTTCTAGATCATATCTATATATAGCTTCTGTGATAATAAATTTATCCAACCTGAAGATGGCCACAGCAGCAATGGCGGAAACATGTAGTTGATATTGCAAAATTATATATATATACACTTCATATATAGTTGTGTTACGACTGCTACATCTTTATAGAATTACCTTGACCTGAACCAGCCCATTCCAGTTCTTTTAAAAATACTGTGCTCCGAAAATTGGTTCTGTTTCCTTCTTCACGAAACAGTATCAAGTACAATCAACGCTGATAGAACAAACTATGGAAAGATCAATAAGACAATTGTAAAAGACAAGATAAGAATTTTTAAACGCACCTAACAAACAAAATTGTTCACTATACTCGTACTGCAGTCACGAAATAAGGTCCATTGAATTTGGCCCCTCGGGCTGATACATTTCCCTCCCAGTGTAAAAGTGAAAAGTAAAGTGATCCCGCTACAGGGCCGGTGTGGCCCAGTGGGTGGGTAGAGATATAGCTCTACTCTTCCATGACCGCGGCACTAGGAGGGTGTGAGTGGTCAGCAGCACACCCCGGCCGCACTTTACCCCCGGGAAAGACCCGGTACTCATTGTACAGGAGGCTGGGTGGGCCCCAGGGCCGGTCTGGACAGGTGGAAAATCTCGTCCCCACCGGGATTCGATCCCGGACCGTCCAGCCCGTAGCTCAGTCGCTATACCGACTGAGCTACCCGATCCCTCCCATTGTACTTCTCGATATTCCCCTCCAGGCCTCTAGTCACTACATTTATGCGAATGTTGGTAGTGATGTCTTCCAACAGTGACAAGCGCTTTGGTCTGGCTGACAAAACGGACGGGGTTGGAGGGGAATATATGAACAGGCAGACAATGCGAAGCCTCTGGGGGGCCGCTATCCACATCAAGTATGGGACACCCTTCCGTGACCAAATCATATTTCGTTGGCACCTTTTTCTTGCGAACTGTCACCAAATAAGCTATCGTTCAGCTGCAGGCTTTTATTCTGTGATGTATCCTCACTGCACTGGGAAATCGAGTTGGCCAAGGGACGCTGCTGGGGGCTTTCTGAAGTCAGATGTTTACTCCAAAAGAAAGCTCCTGACGTGAGAAGCAAATAACGCAGCACAGTGAGAACGTATACAAATATCAGGAAGTGAGTGGGAAGGCCGATCGGAGTGAGTGCAGATGTTCGGTTTGCGAGAAACCCGCGCCCACTGGTCCGTTATATGGTTTATTGAAGTCTGAGCACTTTGGAGGAAGGGAGTTTGTTGGTCTTAGCAACAGGGCCGAACTTTACCCTGAAAGACAGTTATTTTTCTTCTGACCTTTATGGATTTCGGTCTAGAGCCGAGGTTAAGAATGAGTTCAGATGGATCTCCGCTCTCCTACAGGCCTTCGCGGCGTGCTTGCGGACAGCTTTACGAGACATGCGCCCTTTCGGTCCCACAGCAACGTCTCCCTGAATGTCTTTCTTCATTCCGTTCACATGGGTTAACCTTTTCCTCTATAACCATCAGTTCCATTTCTCGAATACACATGTAAGTCATTTCCTATATTTTCGTTCTAAATCTCGTCTTATCTGGTAGCGTAATTAAAATGGACTTTAAGCAAACAGACTGTCAGGCTGAGGACAAGGTCCAGTGACTGTCGTGCAGACACGGCAGTGAAACTTGGGTTTCATCACCGCAGGGAATTTGACTGGCTGGGTGACCATCAATTTTATCAAGAAAGGACTCTGCTCTCTGTTAATTTAATATATGCCAATATTCTAAATCACATCAAATACCCACTTAGCGAACAATTTTATTAGACGGCAACCAGTTTCGACCCTAGACTCGGGTTATCATCAGGCCATGATAAAAGACCATGACCACATACAGAAACTGTGCTAGAATGAGGTTCCTGAAATTTAATCAATATGTACATGAAACGGAAAAATTCATATATATATATATATATATATACAAATAAAAGAATGTATGCGGACTATTTGATTTTATCTCCTAACATAACTCTACTGTAAATGAAATTACATCCTTAAATTATTAAATGGCAATACATCAGGACACATCACGAGATACCGTTAGCATGCACCATACACGTGTTTTTATAATGAATACAGTTACCAAGAAATGCCACAGACGACAAACAGTACAGCACCTCTGCCTTTCGAAATTCCTGTAATTGTCATCTTTTAAAATATTTTAAAAACAGTTTTCCAATACAAAATGGTTATTACTTTTACACTTCATTATGCCTTTTTGTAATTTAGTTCCCCTTTGTATAATTTATATACTTTTAAATGTATTTTTAATGTAAAAGGTGGAAATCTCCAACTTACGGCTTTTAGTTTCTGTATATGTTCACATTCTGGTATATGGCCTGATGACCCGAGTCTAGGATCGAAACCGGTTGCCGTCTAATAAAACTCTTCGCTAATGTGTGTTGGTTGTGACCGAAAAAATAGACAGATATTAAGACTGTTACACCAACGGAAATGTTTCACATAATGTTTCTCTGTAGGTAGTTGACACGTTACTGAGTATCGCCACTTTATCAAACTTCTTTCACTTTAAATTACTGAGGATCATTACTGAGCGTGATATGATGTTCGGTGTACAAACTGTCAAGTCACTACGGTAAACATCCATCCGAAAGGATAAAATGCAAAACAGCTATCCAGCTATAATGCATGCACACTTACACTGTCGTTATTTAACAGGGACAGCTGTTAGTAGTTACGAATATAACCACGAGATGGCAGCAATGAATGTCCAGAAGAGGTACCGATACATCAGTCGGTAATGCAGTGTCCATCTCTCCCTAATATATACATTAGAGTTGTATATTATATTATATCTTATCATATCATATATCACATCACATCATGTATTATATTATATTATATTATATTATATTATATTATATTATGTACATTACTGCCCCTCAAGGGCTATAATGTATAATGGTGAACTAGCAGAAGGGTTCTCCGTGGAAACTGTTGCTACAGAAGGAAGTCGGTAAAACTTTCCCCCCAAGCAGCACAGAGCTTTACAGTAGTTTATTAAACAGGATATAAATCCATTTCCCTTGGATGTGTGCATTCCGTAGCACGAAGTTTGTACAAATACCAGCCACTGCGTGGAGGCGTATTATAAGTCAAGTTAAGACAGGATTGAATCTGCTGGGAACACTAATACAGACCGTAGCATTTCACATGGTTACCGAGAGTACGTTAACTACCGTAACAACACTCCAGCCGTTAGCGGGGCCCGCCATTTCCTGTATTCAGCTGTGTGTAATACATACTAATGGAACCTACAGAAAAATGTGGTAACAAATATGTAACAGAAGGTGTGAAATCCACCACACATAGGACACCTGTGGTCTAGGACCAGAATGTGTGGTCCTCGAAAATTATATTGGAACTATTGTGTACTTCTGGTGGACAGTCAGTTTCAAAAGCAATACAACCTATCCTTCAAAGTAAACCTTCAACATTTAAACAGCCAGCGAAGTTCGATAAGAAAGATTAATTTGAAGCAGTGGAACAAGAAGTAAGAATAAATCTATAATCCTAGGCTTCTAATTGTCGACTTTGCACCTACAATTTACTTGCCTGGCACATAATATAAATACGTCTACCTTCCTACTGCCGCACAATCCTACGAGGCAAATACAAAGGTCAGTGTCACACAGTGGCAAACTGTAACAAACGACAGAAAGACGTTAACAGATGCGACAAGTCAGGTAGTAAAGGCGGTGTAGTTGAAGACTCAAGTCTTTGAGATGTTACGCCATGTCGACTGGCAAAGAGTCACCAACGTTCCAAAGACTCGTAGTGCTTCCATCTTCAAGACTTAAGCTGTCCAAAAAGTGTGGGCTGCCTGACCCTAAATATAACGCGTCAGGTAAAAGGTAAAGTGCAACTTTGTGCAGGCAATGAGGAAGCTCTGTACAGGCCGTACGGCCCATAGGGGGAGTAGAGGTATAGCTCTACTCTTTCTTGACCACGGCACTAGAAGGGGTGAGGCGTCAGCGTCACGCCCCTGCCGCTCTTTACTCCGGGAAAGACCCGGTACCCATTGTACAGGAGGCTAGGTGGGCCCCAGGGACGGTCTGGACAGGTGCGGAAAATCTCGCCCCACCGGGATTCGATCCCCGGAACGTATAGCCCGTAGCCAGTCGCAGTACCGACTACGCTATCCGGCCCATTAAATATAACGCGTCAGGTCCTTGGAAAAGCCGGTAACTGTTTGAAAGTCAACATTTGGTAACATATCAACTTGAACCTTGGGGTAACAGTTTGCGGCATTCCAACGGTCAGCCTGTTATTTATATATTTATTTATTCATTCATTCATTCATGGCCTGTAAAACGACGCTGCCACTAATTCAAGACTGTGACGAGTCGAGTGGCGGATCTGTTGCTGAATAATAAGCTAGAGATAACGTAAAAGAAAGCGGGGTTACTATTCGGTTATTTGTCTGTGGGCAAGAGGAACACTGTGAAACTAGTTGGTAAATCCGATCTTCGGATCCAGATACACACAAGGGAACTCCCGAATACAAACCAAACGTGTTGGCCATTCCGTGGATACGTAAGGTAAGTCTCGTTCGTGAGACATCCTACTGTCTGTCACTGCTATATCGTCGGGGACAGTGAAAGCAGGGTAAAATGAATAAAATAAAGCAAATTCTTCCCCCCACACACACACACACCCGCACGCGCTACATTTTCACGGAAGAGATCTCATTAAAAACTGAATACTAAAAACAATTTAACTACGTGAAATTTTAGGAGGGTTCAGGTAAACCAGGATGGCTTGAAACTAAATGGTACACATCAGCTTCTGGCTTATGTCGCTGATGTTAATATACTGGGAGGAAACATACGTACTCTAAAGGAAAATGCAGAAGCTTTAGTAGCTGCTACTAGGGAGATTGGACTGGAAGTAAGTGCTGATAAAACAAGTACATGGTCATGTCTCGAGATCGGAATGCAGGACGAATTCAGAGTGTAGGGATTGATAATAGTACCTTCGACAGGATGGAAGAGTTTAAAAATTTGGGAACAACTTTAACAAATCAAAATTCTATTCCGGAAGAAATTAAGAGCAGACTGCGGTCAGGAAATGCTTGCTATCATTCGACGCAGAACCTTTTGTCTTCCAGGTTGCTATCAAAAAATTTAAAGATCAAGATATATAGAACTATAATTTTGCCTGTTGTTTTGTATGGGTGTAAAAACTTGGTCGCTGAAATTGTGGGAGGAAGGGAAGCTGAGGTTGTTTGAGAACATTGTGTTGAGGAAAATATTTGGACCTAGGAGGGACGAGGTAACGGGGAGCTAAATGATGTGTATTCCTCACCCAATATTGTGCGGGTGATAAAATCGAGAAGAATGAGATGGGCTGGGCATGTGACGCGTATGGGTGAGGAGAGGGGGGTGTACAGGGTCTTGGTGGGGAAACCGGAGGGGAGGAGACCAATGGGGAGACCTAGGCGTAGATGGGTGGATAATATTAGGATGGATCTGCAGGAGGTGGGATGTGGGTATATGGACTGGATTGGGCTGGCCCAGGATAGAGACAGGTGGCGGACGTTTGTGAGTGCGGTAATGAACCTTCGGGTTCCGTGTTGTGCGGGGAATTTCTTGACTAGCTGCAAACCAGTTAGCTTCTCAAGAAGGACTCTGCAACATGGAGTAAGTAAGTAATGCCTCACATTATTAAAGGCTTTTTAAAAGATGACTCAGAATTTCTTCACTGATCCAAAAGCCCGCCATACGAAAAAAAAACCCTGATCATTTTTTGACACTATTTCAAAATGCATTGCTCCACATCGTTTTCCTCCGAATTTAACTGTTATAGCATATTTTTTAATCTCATGGTTCCGTGCATCATAATTCAATATTAATAAAAATCGAACTAGATGCAACAGTATGCAGTCTGATTTATTTTACTGCAAAATCACTCTACATATTTCGGGTGTCCACCGCACCCATCATCAGGAATTCTAAAAACTGTAACCGCAGCCTCCGGTACAGGTCATAATATCGGTACAGCTACTTCTCTCCAAAGTGGCCCGGGTCCCGACCTGGCTACGTTAGAGGGAAGTAGCTGCACCGATATTATAACCAGTACCGGAGGCTGCGGTTACAGTTTTTAGTACTTCTGATGATGGGTGAGGTAGACACCCAAAACATGTAGAGTGATTTTCCAGTAAAATAAATCAGACTGCGTACTGTTGCATCTAGTTGGATTTTTATTAATATTGTTTATACCATCCTCTCACTTGCTTCTCCTATTGTTAGACAAAACAGTAAACCATGGACGGTCTGGCGCTGTCACTGTAAATACACTTGTGAACCTACAGGAAACGCTTCTAACTAAATAACTTCAAAGAGCAGAGTCCTTGGAAGTCTAAAATTCATTCTGTTGGTCAAGAAATGAAGACCGGACATTTATGAAATGCTCGCTGAAACAAGCCACTGGTTCATATCCTGAGCCAGAATCATTCAGTCCATAAGGCAAAACCCACTGCTATGAGATCAATTTCAATATTATCCTCTCGTCTACGTCTACGCATTGCAATATGCCTCTTCCCTTCATGTTTCCAGACCATAATTTTGTAAGCATTTTTTTAATTTTTAATGTTTTCTAAACGCTTCTCTTTTATTGTCCTTCAAGCGTCCTTCCTAACAACAATTTCCGTACAGCGCAAATTACATAGTCAGGCATTATTCAATTTTCTCCAACATAACATATCTGTGTCAAAATCTAAAAACTTCTTCCACCTGTCGACATGTTTAAAACGAGACAAAAAATTAAGTTCACTTATTCATGTCTTTCCTATTTTCAAAGCGAAAGTCCCTTCCCAGCTAATTCCAGAAATGACAGTGAGGGTAAAAATGTCTTGAACAGGAAGCAAGAAACACTCAAGGACATTGCTTACCGTTCGAATCTTTTCATTTTCATCTCTCTCTCTCCCTCCCTCTCTCTCTCTCTCGCTCTCTCTCTGCCTCTAACAATCTCTCTGTCAGAAGCAAGCTTACATTAGTTAGGATCTAAGCTTTTCAGGGCCATAAATATTTGGATTACGTCTTTCAGGTTATGAAACCATGCATTCTACTAGGTGAGGACGAATTTGTTGACTTGTAAAGCTGCATTACAGCTGGTTCATACATCATAACTTTTAATTTTCTTTTAAGGACGCGGTGAGTTTGCTAAGATTATGTATAGGCTACAGCATCTAAGAAAGACGAATCAACGAGTACGGAGCACTGGCCTATACGGACAAGGAAAAACCGCGGTACTCGGAGACAACTCTGGTCCATTACCATTTTGTCCACTGCAAATTCCGTGGGGACTGGCATGAAATGGAACTCTGGCATCCGTAGTGAACGGCCTGCGACTAACCGCTTGGACATGTATGATCTGTACGCTTAAGTCCACGCAAGACCTATTTTAAAAGGAATCTGTTGCCCCAATTTTCGAGGTAGAATTCTGATTGAGACACCAAAAGTGCCACAAAGTAGCAGGCCACAAGCCAGACTTTACACTTGTCAGTTGTACTCGAGACCAACGTCACTTTCCGCAAGATGCACAGCAATTTCCTTTAATGATCCATTTCAACAGGTTTCACTCTGCGACTGAATTCTTCACAGGACGCAGTAGGGGAGATGCCGTTATTCAGGGATACAACGCTGCATCGTTGAGTAATATTCGAATATTCGGACGTTTCGAAAGAATTAGTACCTTCATCTCACAGGGTCTATAGTTCCGATTAGACCCTTCAATATGAAGGCACTACGTTCATTCCAAATGTCGGGAAACGATTATCCAGTGACGCAGCGTCACTTCCCAGAAGAACGGAATCCTGAGAATCCACTGTATGCCTGAACGTAATTGTAAATTAGTCACTTCAAATTGCTACATTTGTCAGCGGTATTTGTGCTACAGATATCATAATATTGCTGGTGATTTATCCCATTCATCTATTAGCGACGGTTAAGTGGAGCAGTCACATGTGTGAACGGTTCGGATTCAGGTCAAACCCTAGGTCGCTGAGTGTTGGGTAATGTAGCAGGTTGCACCCACACTCAACCCCCGACAACAAGTCGTGCTGGAAACACAAAGACTTGATTTCGTTTTTCCATGCGAGAGAAATTGCAAGCAATAAGGATTGCCACTCGTTAGTACCGTATCACGTCTTCGCTCATTCGCTGTACTGCATGCACAAGCGACTGCGTTTCAATAAACCGTGTCAGCTTTCACTGAACCT
>Ga0136643_10016428_pt1 | contig 11128 bp, 1 predicted proteins | sample TergutLab28metaG_FD_96883 | JGI IMG/M metagenome (GOLD analysis project Ga0136643, IMG submission 96883) | Labiotermes labralis P1 segment gut microbial communities from Petit-Saut dam, French Guiana - Lab288 P1 (version 3) (version 3) | ecosystem: Host-associated > Arthropoda: Insects >... | reverse complement strand
TGTATTAGGCAAAAAATGGGAGTACAGAACATAGTAAAGGAAATAAAACAGTACCAGAAAAAGTGGCTAAAACACGTACAGAGGATGGACACAAACAGACTACCAAAACAAGCACTACAATATCAACCAAAAGGGCAAAGGAACATAGGACGACCGAGGAAGAGATGGAGGGACCAACTTCATCTTGAGGATCAAGGAACAGGAAACACGCCTAACCCTTCAGGAACATGATGATGATGATGATGATAAAATTCTTCGTCCTTAATGTCCGCGATAACGGCTATTATCGATCTTGGATCCATTTTTATTTTAACATTTTGTCCGAGAGTAGGTTTTTGGAACATTTTAGAGGAAGTTGATTTCATTTTCTTTGCCTGTTCCTCAAGTCCTTTCCTAGCAGCCTCTCGAAACACTTTCACTTTTCGAGCTCTGCTGATAATCGCAGTTGTCCCGTCAGGGGTTTTAGAGATTACTTCTAGGTCTATTTTTCGATTTTGAACTTCGGTCTCCTCTTCCATTGTTACGCAGGTTTCTTTTGCACTTGTATTATCATTACCTTGCAATTCCAAATCAAAAGTTGGTTCGTGGTCAATGTCTTCATCTTCTATATCACCCGTGCATTCATTATTAATAATTATAACATTTTCTAAGTTCTCCTCAGTGGTCATGTTAATAGCTAAATTTCGTGGCAAAGCAGAGTTAGCAACTCCCAGGTTCATAGGAACACCAAACATAGCTTCGTAAGGTGAATATTTGATTATCTTATGATAGCTCTGTTTTTTATTGCTTGTACAAATCGTAATCTCTCCGACCACTTTATTGTGTTGTTTGTTTCCATCCATTTACCGGTAAAACCTAGGTTTTACCAGATTTGGTAAAACCTAGGTTTTACCAGTAAATCCTAGCACTTACCATAGTAAGGTGGTAAAAGTCCAAAAATTGCTTGGAAACGCTTCTATTTGGGGCTTTTATCAAACCATGTCGGCAAATTCCAGCATTTACCGACATGGTTTGTTAAAAGTCCGAAATGGAAGCGTTTCCAAGCAATTTTCGGACTTTTACCACCTCACCATGGTAAGTGCTAGGATTTACTGGTAAATTCTAGGTTTTATCAATCTTCGGGCTTCTACAGTAACATATATACAGAGTGATTCATAAAGATGGACTCAATTGAACAGTAAATTACGTATGAAATTGAGTCCATCTGTTTGAATCACTCTGTATGTAATATACACTATTCTACGACACTACCACATAGTACACGAATATTATAACATCTAAACAAAATACAATAACTGAATCCAAGTTTTAAGGTACAACATAAAGTACTTCTCTAAAACATGGATTACAATTTCCTATAAAGGAACGACCACCTCACGCTGCCGCATATCCCCTTTCTTCCATTACCCCAACCAATAAATTTGGACTACAAACTTATAAAGCACCCCAAATAAAACTATATATAACCCAAATCATTTCGCACACTTCAATTTGGTACCAAACAACTTAATCACGCTTACGTGGCAAGATAATTAGTAGTAGTAGTAGAGCCCACATCTTGTAATTTTTACTCTTTCTCCAACCCCCATACGTCTGCCGCTGCCTAAGGTTCAACAAAGACTCTGTACCGTCGTTTTACCAAGCTACACCACGCTTCTCATCTTAAGTCAGCATTTCCTGTATTCACCTAACAACAGTTTTCTGCAGTTTCACCTGGTTTACTGATGCTGTGTGAGTGATAGTTGATCTGGCCTTCCTGTGTGTGTCGGCTGGGAGATGTACCCAGCCGTTCCTTACAATATATGAAATATATAAAATGAAATTGAATAGAATAAAATACAATTTTCTCCACGGGGCACTACACTACATAATGTCGAATTTCGTAAGAGACATCAAACAACAGTGTACAACGTGACTCAGCAATATTTACCTTCCCTGACGAAAGAATGTGCTGCAACGACATTGAGTTGCGTGCAACCAAGTAAAACAAAGTAAAAAAGTGTACCTTACAGCGTCATACTTTTTCGCTTATTGCTGAAGCAAATAATTCTCAATGACATTCTATCACGCAGTGTTCAATATTACGTATTTATATCACCTACAGCATAGCTGTCTAATATAATCGTTAGAAGAAGTGACCACTTATTTTAACTTGTGACGCCATAACAGCACTCATGCAGTGTGAAAGTCAAATCTTGCATGGGCGTCACAGCGTGTACTGAAAAACGTTAATATGCACTACATTAAAAAAATATCATAATCAAACACTATTCAAATACATGAATCGCACATTCACTAAAAACACATTTTGTTGTCTTACATGTACGATCTACCGATAGTGCTACAATTTATGTCATATACGGTGCAAGACACATTGAAATAGTCCGTATATCTTCAGGGAAAATTGTTCTAATTCATTATTAAGTAGCTAAAGATTGCATGCACAATAAATATTGTACGTTGTATATATAGTGTTGGTCTAGTGGTCAGTCTCTGACTAATAATCATGAGTTCCCAGATTCGATTCCCGGTTCTACTGTGGGAATTTTCCCCAAAGGGGAGGATTCCTGCAGTGACCATGGTCTGGGTAAGTTGGTAGAATTTAGGTTTAAGGGCCCTCCTGGCACTACATCCTCCTATATCACCACTCACATCATCGGGACAACGTAACTGCGCCTCATTGGGGTCCCAACCTCAGAAGTCGGTTACACTCCTGCCATTCCCAGGAGGGAGGACAACGAAGTCCACAAGGACATGTGGCGGCATTGGGGGAAAGAAAAAAAAAAAAGAAAAAAAGTGTTTGTGTGTGTGTGGTGAGTGAAACAAAGTACACTTACTTGTACACCCAGACTTATCCACAGGATATTTTCTGAACACTTGGTCTGAAGTATAACATGCCATAAATCGTATATACAAAATGAGGTGCAATATGTACCCTTAACCAAGTCGAAGAGGATTCGAATAAGTAGTCTTGCTGTTGAGCATAATAAGAACAGAGTTTCTTAAAGGAAATATAAAAAATTTAATCAGGTAGCTGTTAAATACATGACCGATAAAAAGAATATTTTGTAGTACGAAATTCTCTTGATGAAATTTTAGCCGTCACTTCGTTGCTAGTAAGTGGGATGGTCGTTAAGTCCGGTCCTGGCTATATATCTTAAATCGGAGTTACGGAAGAACTAAGGCGACGGATAAGTGGGTAGTTTGTTAAATTAGTAAGACGATTTAAATGTAGCATATAAATATGATCCTCACAGTCACACAAGGTTGCGGTTTTAATAAATTAATACTAATTATTTGGCCAGATGTTTTGTTGCTCTGAGAAAAGATATTTCTAAATATTGAAAATATTTGGCCAATATTATCAAATACAAGTGTAAAAAGACTTCCAGTTAATTGCTCGTCAGAGCAACAAAAGCTTTAGCCAAAAGAAAAATATCGTTTTATGATAAAATATCGACTTATTTCGACAACAGACAATACATTTTAGAACCTCACACATAAGAATAGAAGAATGAAAATGTAGAATTACAATTTGTAGAAATGTCCATACAGCCAACATTTGCCTGTATAACATTCCTTACTATGCTTCCAGTTCACGCTCCAGAACATACTCTTAATGTGTTATTGGTTAATCGACCACTATTTCCGTAATCTACGCACCCTAATTACCAAAGAATTACGTGCCACAATTTAACTTCATTTCAACTCGTACTGATAAGCAATCGTTCATTTAGAAAAATACAAATAATATAATATATAATTAATTAAATTACAACTCACCATTCACATATTTATCTGTATTACACGTACGAAGTCTAAAACTGGACTTCAACTGGAAACAGAACAATTTATTTCCCATCACGGAAATATATATAGATATATTTTAAAGTATAGTTGATTCAGACTGTGTGAAATCACTTACAGTTTATTAAACAATACCAATTACTTCTTATAAATTGGGGAGACCATAACCAGAATTCGGACCGAAGAGCCGTAGGAGAGAGAGAAATTACTTCGTATCGGTGAGGACTAGTGGCAGTCTGATGTAACACTGCACCGGTCCTTGTGGAAGTTCGGTGTGGGTGCAAGTAACATAACACCATAACAATAACAACTTATTCAATAAACCAACCTTTTGTTCACAAAACTCTCAGTATACACAAAACTCTTGTTCACTCCTGAATGAACGCACGTACTTCTTACTCTCTCCGTACTTCAAAATCGTGAACATATATAGTAGCCAAAGATATGTAGTCTAGTGGCGGCTGCACGGCACTGACCAGCCTAACAGTTGGTAGTCGATGGTTCAAACGATACGACCAGAGTGAGGGTTAAGGAAACGGTCTCAGGAACAGGAAGCAGTTTGGAGGGGAGGGAAGGGAAAACAGGTTAAACAAGAAAACAAAATCTGGAACCAAGTCCATGTATCCGGGTTCGAGGCTCACCACAGCACAACACAGAAATGAAATTTTGGGCTTCATAAGAGGCGAAGGATACCTTCTCAAAGGGACAGTTACAAGCAGTTATTTTGTGGCTTACATTTAAAATGACAATTCAGTTAACAACTACTGACACGCCAAAAAGAGTTCTTTCCTTTAAAACAAACCTCACTTCAACGTGACAGGTACATTCACCACAAACGAACGTTCGATGATAGGTTATGTTTGCAGAACATTTATGTTTACTGTAGAGAAAAATATATCACAAAAATTGAAATCACTGTCCGTTCAATTTTGTTTGTTTATATAACGTGTGTGGAGTTGTATATAAACCGATCTTGTTTACCATCACTTGTTAATAAATATATTATTTTATGCCCAGGTTTATTTGGCTTAGGAACTTTGTCCATCGTCCCGTATTTAAAGAATATAGAACTTCGGAAAGCGAATCTACTTCCGTCCTCTGGCGAGCAGAAAGAGACACGCCTATCAAGCTGGGTGCGACAGACAGCGCTTTTCTTAAACACCGTCATTGCTTGACGTGAGAATTTACTTCTTTGGATTTCTTGGCAGGTATTCGAACGACTCAAGCACATTTTCGTAATTTTCCACACTCTTTAACTTAATTTGTTGAACAAGCTTCATCTTTACTTTCTACATCCTTTCCAAATGACCGGGCACAATCATTTATTCAGCTCTTTCCTTGCAAACGAATGATTCCATATGATGTAGTTCACAGTGTGTGTAGGACACAGTTCCTTTGCAAGGCAAAAGCAATTGACCACATAGTCAATGAACTTCTCACCTCTAATTGCAACTGAATGTTCAGCAAAGCGCTTGGGACCAACAAGGGTTAACACAAGCCCACGCAGTAAGAACATTTATTTTTATCAGAAAATGTAAAAAGCCAATATTATTATTATTAGTAGTAGTAGTAGTAGTAGAGGTTAGTAGTAGTAGTTAGTAGTAGTAGTAGTAGTATTTAGTAGTAGCAGTAGTAGTAGTAGTAGTAGTAGTAGTAGGTAGTAGTAGTTAGTAGTAGTTAGTAGTAGTAGTAGTTAGTAGTAGTAGTTAGTAGTAGTAGTTAGTAGTAGTAGTAGTAGTAGTAGTTAGTAGTAGTAGTAGTTAGTAGTAGTTAGTAGTAGTAGTAGTATTAGTAGTAGTAGTAGGTAGTAGTAGTTAGTAGTAGTAGTAGTTAGTAGTAGTAGTAGTAGTAGTTAGTAGTAGTAGTTAGTAGTAGTAGTAGTTAGTAGTAGTAGTAGTTAGTAGTAGTAGTAGTTAGTAGTAGTAGTAGTTAGTAGTAGTAGTAGTAGTAGTAGTTAGTAGTTAGTAGTTAGTAGTAGTAGTAGTAGTAGTAGTAGGTAGTAGTAGTTAGTAGTAGTAGTTAGTAGTAGTAGTAGTTAGTAGTAGTAGTTAGTAGTAGTAGTAGTAGTTAGTAGTAGTAGTAGTAGTAGTAGTAGTAGTAGTAGTAGTAGTTAGTAGTAGTAGTAGTAGTAGTAGTAGTAGTAGTTAGTAGTAGTAGTAGTTAGTAGTAGTAGTAGTAGTTAGTAGTAGTAGTAGTAGTTTACTAGTAGTAGTAGTAGTTAGTAGTAGTAGTTTACTAGTAGTATTGGAGTTAGTAGTAGTAGTAGTAGTAGTAGTAGTAGTTAGTAGTAGTAGTAGTAGTGGTTAGTAGTAGTAGTTAGTAGTAGTAGTAGTAGTAGTAGTAGTAAGTAGTAGTAGTAGTAGTAGTAGTAGTAGTAGTAGTAGTAGTAGTAGTTAGTAGTAGTAGTAGTAGTTAGTAGTAGTAGTAGTAATAGTAGTAGTAGTAGTAGTTAGTAGTAGTTAGTAGTAGTTAGTAGTAGTAGTAGTTAGTAGTAGTAGTAGTAGTAGTAGTAGTTAGTAGTAGTAGTAGTTAGTAGTAGTAGTAGTAGTAGTAGTAGTTAGTAGTAGTAGTAGTAGTAATAGTAGTAGTAGTGGTAGGAATCATTTTGTTTTTCATCTTATGCTACTTACACTTCTACTTCTTCACTGTCACCACCACCACCATAATCATGTTCATCTTTTTCATACTTCCAACATTACCACTGCCTCCTTTCTGTGTAAGAAACCGATGCTTTGAGCACCTAAAGAAATTCAAAATTCCGAACTTGGTTTTGTTCTGTAGAAAAAGGAATCTTTTTATAACAGACTGACCTGGTATGTTTGGCAAAGTGTTATTGTCGAAGCGCAAGAAGCTGATCTCTCATTTTAATGCCACCATCTTTCTTTTCATCTTTATTCTGCTCGTTCAAAATCACCTTCCTTTATTCTACTGCTTCACTATCATCATTATCGTATTCTTTATCCCTCTCAAAAACATCACTCTTTTCTTGTGACGAAGTATTCCATTTTGCAGCTGTTTCCAGGAGTCGAAAGTTTCTTCTAATTGGTCTTGTCAATAGCCATGATAATTTGTTTATATGGGAAAAATAACAGTAAACAAACTGGATTCAGATAAAGTAGCAACAGGGTAAATACATTTGACTTGCAGATTGCAACATTTCCATTGAATCAATACAACTGAATGCTATAAGTACAGTGACAACAAACTTGATTTGAATAAAACAATATAAAGTTCTTAGAGAATAATCAAGTTACTTGCTGGAAAGCGTGAAGTATTCTTCGTGTAGTTCATCAGTTAAATTAACTCGGTAAATAAACCAAGTCTTTTTTCCCAGTCCAACCAATTATAAGGCCAGAGAAAGATGGTAGCCTAGGTTGATGGCGGTACGTACGGTGGTTGCAACTGTCCGGCGGACGTGTGTGTTAAGATTATTTTACGCTTCTTGGGGCATCTTCCAGTTTATTACTTTTTCATTATTACGCTCCATCATGTTATTGCTTTCATTTATTTACGGATGAGAGATATTCTTAGAACCGAGACGTTTTTCCTCTCTCCAGTAAGCTATGTTGCCTCGAGCCTTTGTCATTCTGCACAGGGCTGTGGAAAACAAGGTTTTCGTCGAATAACCAATAAAAAAAAATGATCCGTCATTTAATAATTTTTAGTTCAGCAGGCCCAAAGCACTTCTTTCGAAAAACTTTGTTTTGTACGCGTAATATCCGCTATATATGAAACTTTGATCGAACAGCATTCGAACAGGTAATGATAGGAATAAAACATTTTAAACGCTCGGCGCAAATATTTTCATTTTTTGACACACAAGTAGATCTCATTAATACCTACCATTAATTATTAAACTTTTTTCACTATTATTAGAATGTAATGACACAAGTATATTATTTGATCCCCCTGCGGTGTGTGGTGATGCAGATCTCTTAGCTGCGCAAAAAATACAATTTGAAATTAATAAATTAGTATCACTAAGAATTCAGCATGTTGAATAAAAGAAAGTATACTGAAAATATTGAAGATTCTATTCGCGTAACATTTTTCAAACTTGTTATATTTGAGATTCTCAAAACAGTGTTTCCGAATATTCAGGTATCCTGTGTCGTTATGACCTGTCAAGTGGTCGACATGGCGTAAGCACCTAAAAGACTTGGACATTATTTTAATTCCTCTCACCTAACCACATAATTTTCACTCGATCACGTGTTAAATGTGTACATGACAGAAGGGTGACGAATTTTTCCGTATAGCTCGATTACTGTTTAGACAGTGAAAATATTCTTAACTCTTTAAACACTGACTTAAATCTCACCTGCCATTTGTTGGCATTATTAGGAGCTCACTAAATTCTCCACGTTAGCAGGATAAGGGCTAATATCTCTAGCTACATTGCTGTCTAAAATGAGTATAAAGTGCCATTAACACAACTGTTTACTGGTTTTTATCAATACAAATTACATGGCTTCATGTTTCGACCAAAATCTGGTCATCTTCAGGCCATTACGTGACATAAGCATAAAACTGAAATTGCAAATTCATTTTATGGCAAGACCTAAATTTCATTCGTCAGTATAAGTCAGGTGTTAATTGACAGTAAGTAGTAGTAGTAGTAGTAGTAACACTGTGATGGAATGATAAAGTATGAAAAAGTTGTGTAGATTAAAATCATTATGATGATAGTTGCATAACAATTATAGTATCATACACACAACGGGATGTCTAATATGAAAATATTACAATTAGTAATATTCTGATTATTAAGTCTAATTAAGACTCGTAACATTCATTGTATGGAATACAAACCAGCTTTCATTTTATAAAGTTATTAGACACGGAACAAAACAGACATTACAAAATCCTACATTTACAATAAGTAACAGGTAAATCTACACCAGTTGTGTCATTCAATACTTTTCTCTCCTCGTTTCAGTTCTTCCTTCTGCTCGCTACATAAAATCCAAGCTAAACAACAAGATCTATGTACACTCTTCTTTCTTTGTTAGGTAACCATACAGGGATTAATGAATTAAGCAATCTATTGTAGACCATATATGGAAATCTCATTACCATGAGCCACCTAGACATTCAACAATATAGAATGCATGCAAATACACACTTTCGTTCTAGTAATCTGAATATAATAATAATAATTATAATAATAATTATTATTATTATTTAATATTTTCCTCTCTTGCCCATGTGTCTTTTACGTGTTTTTTCTAAATAACCAAGTGCCTTCTGATGAGTGAAACCGTGTAGTCTGATATACAACAATGTTTCAGGCGAAACAGCTCTACAGGATGGATAAATAACCTTCCCAGCTTCTTACGAAACCTCATTATTTACTCATCAGATTACACTCTTAAATACTAGAAGACAATCACCTTCATCTTTATCGCTGTGAAAAAAAACTAAAATGTCCTGTTATTTATATCATTTATGAACAGAACACACGTAACTACAAGCATTGAAGAGGGTGCGATATATAAAAAATAAGACATTTTGTTATTTATGTAAATTTATATCAGTCAAAGCCAGGGTTAGGTAAGGCCACCAGTTGGTAACACTGATAGTTTTTTTTTTCAGTTTTGTAAGGCAGCTGTCAAAGAGATATGCGCGGAACCAAATTATATATGAAACGCGTCTGCCGTGTTATAATTGACTTTTTCAATGTTCAATTTTGTTTTCTTTCATGTCGGAGGCATTGTAAGTTTTTAATCAGTGTTATTATATCGTATTTTGTAATCCTGTGGTCTGCGGCTTGTCTGATATTGTTATAATGTGTAGTCTCTCCCTTTTGTGGCTGGTAGACTTGGAAACATAAGCTACCACCCCAGCTACAAAGTCAGCCTTTATAAGGGAGCGCAACACAAAATAGAGAATCAGCTTCAAATCACGTCTTCAAAGACATCAAAAGGAGAGGAAGATTTCAGTTTCCATACAATATTTAATCTACTTGTTGATATTACATATCTTTATGCTTTATATAAAAGCATTTTCTCAATAAAAATAACTTCAATACAATTTGCGCAAGGTAAAAATTGTGTGCGGTGAATATAACGTGAATGCCTATGTGCCAGGTTTTAGCTAATGCGTGTGTGCCAATTTTTAACTAATGCGTGTTTGCCAAGTTTTAACTAACGCGTGTGTGCCAAGTTTTAACTAATGCGTGTGTGCCAAGTTTTAACTAATGCGTGTGTGCCAAGTTTTAACTAACGCGTGTGTGCCAAGTTTTAACTAATGCGTTTGTGCCAAGTTTTAACTAACGAGTTTGTGCCAAGTTTTAACTAATGCGTGTGTGCCAAGTTTTAACTAACGCGTGTGTGCCAGGTTTTAGCTAATGAGTGTGTGCCAAGTTTTAACTAACGCACGTATGCCAAGTTTTAACTAACGCGTGTGTGCCAAGTATTAACTAAGGCGTGTGTGCCAAGTTTTAACTAACACGTGTGTGCCAAGTTTTAAGTAATACGTGTGTGCCAAATTTTAACTAATGCGTGTGTGCCAAGTTTTGACTAATGCGTGTGTGCCAAGTTTTAACTATTTTAAGAATTATTGCAAAAGAAGTATGTAGAGCATGTTCAAAGACAAGTTACAAAATTGTTCCCTTAAACAATATGAATAAATATGACACAAGTGAAACAGAAGTGAATATAAATATAAGTGTAATTAATGGCAGTAAAAAATTCTATAAGAAGACCCTGCGACTTCCGGTAAGCTAATTACAGCTGTATATTTTGTTTGACGTTTTGTTGACTTGCATCTCAGTAGTTAACCAACTGAATGCACAAAATCTTGTTTCATAATAAGTTTTATTTCATGCCTCTACATGTTTCGAGCACATGTGCTCATCATCAGGAGGTCAAAATTGCGTTACACAGCCTCTGGTGTCATCACATCTATAGGTGGCCTTCTCGTGCTCGAAACATGTACAGGCATGAAATAAAACTTATTGTGAAACAAATTTCGTACATCAAGTTCGTTAAATACTGAGATAAATATAGCTGTATATGTTCCTGGTTTTTATGTTCATATTTCCTGTATATGTTTGTCATGTCGGCTACAGTATAATTCCCGATAGTTGGGCTAGGTGGTTTTTAATGAATTGGTAATATTTGTAGCTACATAACGACCAAAATATCCCACTTGAATCACCCTCTAACGTAGAGATACTTTTCGAATCTTTGTTTTTATACTTACTTACTTACTTACTTACTTACTCCATGGTGCAGAGTCCTTCTTGAGCAGCTAACTGGTTTGCAGCTAGTCAAGAAATTCCCCGCATTTCACGGAACCCGAAGGTTCATTACCGCAC
>Ga0136643_10016426_pt1 | contig 11128 bp, 7 predicted proteins | sample TergutLab28metaG_FD_96883 | JGI IMG/M metagenome (GOLD analysis project Ga0136643, IMG submission 96883) | Labiotermes labralis P1 segment gut microbial communities from Petit-Saut dam, French Guiana - Lab288 P1 (version 3) (version 3) | ecosystem: Host-associated > Arthropoda: Insects >... | reverse complement strand
TAGATAGATAGATAGACAGATAGATAGATGGATGGATGGATGGATGGATGGATGGATGGATGGATGGTTGGGTGCGTGGGTGGGTGAGTGGATGGATGTGTGGGTGGGTGGATGGATGGATGGATAGACAGATGGACGGATGGAAGAATGGAAGGATGGAAAGATAGACAGATGGACAGACAGACAGACAGACAGATAGACAGACAGATAGATAGATACCACTGAGGAATAAGTTGCCTCCATCTTTAGGGCAGAAAATTCTCTTCAGTCTAGCTACCAGATTACATGGCTATAGACTCCAGAAGATAGGTAAAATTGTTACTAAATATTCTTCTTGTCTGTTTTGCAGAAGGTACTAATATGACAGGCATAGTGGTGAGGAGAAGAACATAAAATTTTGGGGTTTGTTTCCACCTTCCACAGAAAATTTTACATTCCCCAGAAATTTCAGAGCCATTTTATGGCACAGACCCTAGCTATTTAGAATGTTAATTTTTAAAATGGAAAGTTACATTTTTTTTGTGGGTGGAGGTGGTATCATCTAAAAGGATTATTCTGTTACAAATTTAAATGTTAATATGTGTTAGTAATAATTAGACTTTGGATGGGTTAAATTGTTCAGAGTGAGACTCAGAGTCTGCCAGTGCTTAGAAAATATACCCCAGTTCTATCAGTCTTTGGATAAGAAAAGGTTGATAGCCACTGCCTTACTAAACCTAGTCCCCTTCACCATACATGTTATTACAGTTTCTCAAATTAATGTTAAAAACCAAGGTTTAGGCAAAGTTCTGATACAAAAAGTAAGAGTTAACTTGATGACTGCACCTTCATTGCAGACTGTATGTCAGGGTTGAATCTCACTCAGATATCATTCTTGCACATGTTTTTTCTTGTTGGTCTATGTTGTAATCAATAGACTCCTATTAAACATTCAAAATTATAATACTTACAAAATTAATTATGGTACCAAAGGGCGTGGTTGTGTAGATATCACATTCCTTTTATGTTTTGGAGACTGCCAAGTCAAATCTTGGTCCAGAGACCAGCATCTTGACAGACTTTCATGGGTTTTCTCAGTCCCCCATGCATATGATTAAGTTGTACCTCAAATTAGGCCATGACTGCTTCCTTTCACATTCTTTCCAATTCATCATTCCATTATTAACCGATCATTTGATTCCATGTAGTCTGCCTAATATGCTTATATCAAATTAAAGTAAAAGAACTCGTACATGTTGCGCTAAACAGTGGCTGCATTCAAAATTATAGCAGCTACAACAAAATTTACTGCAAGCAAGTTCTGTATAGTAGTTTTGGTAATGTTAAATAGAGTTATCTACTTCTATGAATAAGAGTCCTTCTTGAGAAACTCAGCTATTCCAGAAATAACCTGAATTGCATGAATACCAGATTCATTACCATGTTTACAAAAACTTGCTAGTTAGTCCCTGTTCTTAGCAATGTTAATCCAGTCTATAACCTCCTATCCCATTTGTTAAGATACATTTTAATACTGTATCCAATCTATGCCTAGGTTTTCCAAGGGGTCACTTTGCTTCAGGTTTCCCAATCAAAACTATGTATATATTTCTCTTCTTCCTTATACCTAACATGTGCCCCACCCATCTCACCCTTCTTTCCATCACTCTAATATTTGGTGTGGAGTGTTAACTGTGAAGCTCCTCATTATGCAGTTTTTTTTTTCCCTCATAGACTTTAATATTTCTCAGAAATGTGATTAACTAAAGTAAGTAAAAAACTGAATTTGCAAATGGGTTTAATAACTGCTGAATAAGTGTGAGATGTGTGCCCTAATCTTTTAGCATGCTAATGTTCTGATTGGTACCTGTTCTTGTTACTCTCTTGCTTAATGCACGTGATGGTGTTGGAGCAGTCCATCTCCAAATTTGGAAGATAAAGCTTGGGATATCCCTCTTGTACAACTGGAGAATAAGTTACAGCCATACAGGTACATTGAATCTGGAACATATTTTGTCAGACTGTATTAAGGAGTATGATGTAAAGAATCTGGACAATGATTCCTGCTACCCTTTAGAGTAATTTTCTTTCGTGTTGAAAGTCACCAGTATAGTTGCAACTTAAGTATACAAAGTATACAGTAACTTGATTTTACCACTGAGTTAAAAACATACAGTCACTATTACATAAATCTGACAAAATTGTTTAATGTAAACAGAACTTGTCAGTTCTGTGTGAAGCATACATGTGTCTCAAGAAGCTGTTTTTAAGATAAAAAGTAAGCCTAAAACATATGGCTATTGAAGCAAACAAATGAACACTGCATTTTTGATGGTTTGGTTTGGTTTATTTGTTCAACCATTCAGTCACACATGTAACACTGGACACGTCAATTACATATTACAATTTATATATTACAACACAACTTATAATATATGGACATCCACCCAATAGAATACAATAAATAACGATACAAAATTTAAAGACAAACTGGAATTGGAATCTGTCTCTATATCTAGAAATATGTATATTTATATAAATATACCTAAGAGTTACAAATTAAAATTAAAATTATATAGAATGGTATTGGGCTATATTACATGTAAGATTATTTAGATGTTTACTTTTAACCCTTACCCTGCTAACGTGGAGAATATGGTGAGCTCATAATAATAACAGTAAATGGTGTATGGGATTTAATTTGGCGTTTAACCCTTATCCTGCTAATGTGGAGTACAGTGTGACCTCCTAATAATGCCAGCAAATGGCAGAAGGGATTTAACTCAGCGTTTAAAGGGTTAAAGGGTTAAAATGATTACACTAAGCCAAGATCTCTATTGGAATTCCAAGTAAAATATTCCTCCAAGTAAAATGAATTTATAAGAAGGAAACTTTTGAGAACAGATCTGAATTGGTTTATATCATGAGATGTATTTTTTATGCTAGTAGGAAGGTGGTTAAAGACTTTGATTCCAAAATAAAAGGGTCCTTTTTGGAAAGTTGTTAAGTTTACAGTTGGAGTATGTAATTCAGAAGTAAATCTGGTGTTGATATTATCAATTTCTGAATCTGATTCATATCAATCTCTATTTTAGCAACAAATAATAGAAGGGGAAAAATATATTGTGATTCTAATGGTAAAATTTTTAGATTTTTAAATAACTGAAAACAAGAATCTCTATTTCTGGCATTCATAATCATTATAATTATCCTTTTTTGAATTTTAAAAACATCAGAGCTCTATGCAGAATTACCCCAGAAAATTATGCCATACTATAGGATGGAATGAAAATATGAAAAGAAAATTTTTCTAAGTGTATCTTGGGATATAAAATTTTTAACATACCTAATTGCATAGCATGCTTTGCCTAGTTGATACATCATTTGATCAATATGGTCTTTCCATGACAAGGAACTATCTATACCTAATCCAAGAAATTTGGTATTTTTAGTCTCTTTATTTTTTATTAAGTGGTAGTAATATTTAATTTATTAGTTTGAAGGAGGCTTTTTCAGTTGAGGCCTTATTTCTGAAGCCATATTGTTCAGTTGCAAATATATTATTTTGGTTGATGTGTTGGTACAATCTTGTACATATAACTTATTCCAGAATCTTTGAAAAGGATGTAAGTAAAGAGATAAGTCTGAAATTGGTTATATCCGTTCTATCTCCTTTTTTTATGTAAGAGTTTTATTTCAGAAAATTTTAATCTGGAGGGAAAAATACCTGATGAAAGTGATTTGTTACATATGTATGTTAGAGAAGATATAATGAAAGGTGTACTTACTTTTAGAATGTTCATAGTAATCCTATCATATCCATGAGAGTTTTTAGACTTTAGTGACTTTATATTTTTTCTGTTTCATTGGGTGTTGTATATTTTAGTTTCAAGTTTGAACAGGGGATCTTAAAGTTTTTATGAAGGCAATCTGTGGGATTGTTACAATTTAATGAAGTCTTATCATTTTTTACGTTACTAGTCATTTTGTCAGCTACTGTTAAGACGTAGTTACTGAAAGAGTTTGCAATTGATTGTTCATTAGTAATTAACTTCCCATCTGTATTTATGAGTTGAGTAGCTTTATTTGTATTGGTTTTGCATGTTTCGGTTTTTATAATAACCCAGGTAGTTTTTATTTTATTTTTGGAATTAGAAAGCTTATTGTTGTAACAAAGTTGTTTTGCAGCTTTAATTACTTTAGACAAAATTAAGCAGTAAGATTTGTAGTACGTCTTTAATTTAGAATTATTACTATCTCTACTGATCAAATAATGTTCCCTTGTTTGCTGGCATGAGGTTTTTATTCCTCTTGTAATCCAGGATTTGTTATTATGTGTACTCTATATTTTCTGTAACAGGAAGCTGGAGTTGAAAATTTTCAAGCATGTGTTGTTAAAAACTGTATTAGCATCCTCCTTGATAAAAAGTCCCGGTTTTCATAGCTGAGATTAATTGCAAACTGAGATATAGAGAATTTATTAAATATTCTTATGCTTTGAGTTTTGCTAATATGTTTATCCACAGTAATATTATTGTTATAATTTAGGAATCATGATCAGATAACCCATTCACCAGTGGATGTATGGAATAATTTTCACATTTTGCTTTATCAATAAATATAATACCTGTTGCCATAATAGAGTTCTAATATATTCTAGTTGGAAAGTTTACAGTACTATAAAGGTTGTATGAGAGTAACAAGTTGTCTAGTTTACTTTTTTTGTCATTCCCATTAAGGTGATTTATATTATAGTCACCGCAAATAATGATCTCAATTGTGTTGTGTAAGAAATTGAGAATGGAGTCTAAGGTAAGTAAAAAATTTCCCGTTGGTTGCTTTCTTAGGAATAAGGTATTTGAAGTTGTTATTCATAGATGGAATTCCAGCTTTCTTAACAGAGTATATGAGAATACTAATGAATAATGGGTGAACTTGCTTTCATGCTCAATTGACCACCATGTCATGAAGGCATGGAGAAATAGCACCATTCATTCTTGACCTTGGCAATGAGTGGAGATGGCAGGTTACCTTCACACCCTGAATGCTCTACTCCCAGGGGTATTCATTGGATAGGGGCCTGAGAGACAATTTGGAAGCTTTGGAGAAAAAAGAAATATCTTGGCCCTACTAGGAATTAAAACCTGATTCTTCATTTTTCCAGCCCATCACCCAGTTGCTATGCTAACTGAGCTATCCTGAATCCAAATGATGATGACTCTCCCATTTCTCCCAATTTTGCAATTAACTGTGATAATGTTTTTCAGAAACCAAATGGAGACACTTGATTTTGATGCCCAGAATCATGAACGTCTGTCCTCACAGGCCTGCGAGAATGTACTGCGAGAACGACACTTGCTGAGAGCTTGGCACCATGCTGTGTTGCAGTCTAACAGCCAACAGAATAATAACAGCAATAATAACAATAATAATAGTAGGAATCTCTTACCAAACTATGGCAAGGTGGTTGGCAAGGAAGGAGGTGCAATGGATCAGTATGTCAGAGGAATTAGGGACAGGTATTATGTATGCACTATTATAATCAGATTGTTTAGTTCTAGTCTATGTAAATTTTTGAAGATTCTGAGTTTCACAGATAGCAGTGGAGGGTATTTGTTATTCTTTTTGCTTACATTCTTGTTTAGTGTAAACCATACCTCATCTGAGAAAAGTTTAAGTAACTAAATAAAGAAAGAAAGGAATGAACAAAAAATACAATAAATAAATGAATAATAAAACAATTAGCAACAATGGAAGTGATTGGCAGTTATTTTGTACTGCAGGTTGAGGGACCTTCTAACGTCATCATCCAGTAAGATAGTGCACCCCAGCGTTTTGGTGACACAGTACAACAGTCATTTAATTTCCAGTATCCAGATAATGGATGGTTAGAGGATAAACAATTTGTTGGCCTCCCAAATCACCCACTCTTAGTTCACTCTTTGCTGCAGAGTTATGAGTTGTGACACACACACACACACACACACACACACACACAAATGCAAAGTCACACAGATAAATTGCAACCAAGCACATCTCATTTGTGACTGAAACAAGCCTGATGTGAGGATGGAATATACAAAATTATTCATATTGCAGTTGTTGAATACAGAATATTAAAAGCTATATGCTGTTTTCCAAGATAGCTTATACATGGGGATGGCTAAATGCTAAACTGGATGAATGTAAAATTACAGATGGATATAATGCTAAAGCAATACATCAAAATAAAATATCACAGTGTTGTATATGTAAAGAGAATCTGTATTGTTCTTACCACATTCAATCAATATTTAAATTCTAAATCCCAGCAGTATTTTATGTAAAATGTATAATATCACATCACAATAAAAATCTTACTCAAAATAAAAGTAACAAACATTTGAAATGTGCTTCAATAAAATTAAACAAATATTAAAATGTAATAGGAAACTGTCAATGAATTAATCAGCTGACTTGCAGAAGCAGGGAACGTGTTTATATGCAGTTATCCTGCTGTGGGTGATGTGAATCCTGGTTTTAATATCCCCATATCTTAAAACACAAATTTAAAGAAATAAGCAGCGTTAAAACATACATTCATTCTGAGTCAGACACTGTCAAGAGATGTGTTGGATCAGAAATTGGGTAGAGATGACCATGACTTCAATAATATACCTATTTGAAAATGAATCACTTCTGTTTTCAAATGAGATGAAATTAATGGCAATGTCACATCAAAATAATTGAAACATGTTTACACTCTTAACCATGACAAACTACCTCTGATGAAACTTAGGACATCAATTTTTAAACCTGGATTGGTTTTAAAGTAATAATATATTTCGTTTGTATTACGGAAAGGGTTAACCCAATACGCCAATAAATTAACTCTGTTGTTGATACAGCATTGCCAAATAATCTGAAAATAATACCGGTAATTGGTGCTAATTGAAAACACATACTGGTTTACTGTAACAATACTTTCACTATAGTAGGTGCCTCACTTTGCTAAACATTTCTTAGATTAGAATTTTTTCCAGGAAATGGTGAGAATAATTTGGTTTCAAAATCTTATTCAACCTGTGAAGGTCTAAATTAATTCTTTTCCTCAACAACAATAGCCATCCATTGGGGCCTAACCACCTGCCACAAATCCAGATTAACAGCAGTGGTAACTACAGCAGCAGCAGCAGCAGCAGCAGAAGCAGCAGTAGCAACAACAACAACAACAGTAATCACAACAACAGTGGCAGCAGCCCATTTAGTCCTGCCTCAGATCTCCGACGGCTTCTCCGTTCAACTGATGACACTCCAGACACTCCCACATGGAAAAATTCTATCAAAAACAGTGAAGAAGATAATACAGCAGAAAATGACTTCAGTGGTCCCTACAACTTCAGACAGTTGCTGCGCCCAACAATGCATCCACCAACAGAATCTCTCCGCAAGAGAAAAGGTGTCTTGATGGGAGAAAGAGTCAATATCAGTGTAATTCCACAAAACCAACTTGATGATAGTCCTAGTAAGCGAAGGGCAAAACCAATTCATCCTAGAAAGGTATAAGAAGATTCCATTCTGGTCTTGCTTGGCCAACTAGTGCCATTGCTCTGTTCTGTATCCATGGCTTGTACAGTCATTTGAATGAAGTGGCCTGAAGTAGTACCTACAATGCCTGTTGGACCAAAGAATTTGATCCTTTAGTGTACTGGACAAAATCCTCCCTGGCTTGTTAATTGTATTTTATCTACCCCTACATTATTCCACAACAAACTGGTTTATATATATATAATTGTTGCTGCAATACATTCCCTGTGATGTGTCACTGACTGACCATTCTTGTAAGTAATAATAGAGTATATTTTCTATGCAGATTTTACTTTATAGTCAAAGAGCTTTTATTTTCAAATGTTTGTGGTTCATCATGTTGTTAAGAATATACAAAATTAATTTTTGTAAGTTGTGTATAAAATTTACCAAAAAGAACCAAAATGTCTTTTACCCAACAATTTTCAGTGTATATTTTAACACTGAAATTCAACAAAGCTGTGAGTATTTACATTTTTGCATTGGTGTAGTTGATGTATCTGTTCTTCTTTATGTAATATTATGCCAATGGTCAATTACATCCTAACATTGCATGACAATGTGGTATTTTCATTTTCAAGAATCAAAATAAAATGCTTTGAAAATTTTGACCCTTGAAGATGAGACCAGTTAGTTGTCCTGCAACTTAAGGAAAAAATAATTCCCCAGTGATGCGGTGTCATATTCCAGAAGAAAGGATACCATTCACACAGTTTATAAAGTGATTTAAAGATTGATACACAATACATACACAATCAAGGATCTCACCATGCCTCTCATTTAGTTAAAAAATCTCAGATAAGGCATGATGTCTAATAGTGTCCCAATAAAGCAGTTTATTTAAGAAAATAGTACTCTGGTAACATACACACACATATATATATATATAGGCCTGTAAATTTATTTAAATATATTTGATTCCAAGTTTGAGACTTTAAATTCATTAAACATGAGTGTTTTTTTTTCTTAATTTTTAATACCAAGTCATTTACTTCCATGATTTATAAAGTACAATAAAACTGTACTACTTCCTCTAACAGAGTCAGAATGTAACTGATTACGTAGGAGGCAGTGCACAGTAACACCTCACCCTGCTCAGAGTTTGCTTTCACCTTACTGTACTGTTATGCCAAACGTACGCTGCTGTCTGACTTGCAACATTCTCAACTTTTGACACCATTAACTTATAACTATATTCTCACACTCATGATCATGGAACAATCAGAAACCCCCATGACTGGTCAATGCAGTACAGACACATATGAGTTGATATGTCCAGTAGCTTTACCTTAGTTTTTGTTTTTTTTCTGTGATACTGTATATAATATTGTATTTGGGTGTCTGATCAGTATTCACATTTTACTAATTTACTAAAGGGCAGTTGATGTATGTAATGTATGTATGTATATAATGTACTTCTGTCAACTTAAAACCTGTTCATCAGAACCAAATCCTGTAAGAAGTCGGGGAATGTGTATACACACAGAACAAAGGAAAGCCTCTCTGTGCATTGTATAGCAATGCTGCTCATACTATGTAAACCAATGCTGCTCACAATAAAACGCTATAATCATTTGTATTACTGGTCACATAAACACGTACCCTGTTCATATATATATCCTTAATTTATGGGTATAAGATGGGTCTGATTTTTCAGATTCTAAATTAGGGGAAAATGTGACAGGTAATTATAATATAGTAGATATACAAGAAAAGGAGCACTGAGTGCAAAATGGTGTAAAGAGACACAATGCCATCTTCAAGTTTGTTTCATGTCATTCTCTCCGCAGGTCTTTTTCACTTACATAATAACTACAGTAATTCAAGATGCGCCTTCTCTGGGGACCTAAATACAGGCCTGGAACACTTCTCTTCCATACGTTCAAAGAGTGTAAATTCTGCAGTTTGTTTGCAGAGAAAGCCATTTCTTCAGAACAGAAAAATTCTCAAATGTTTACTCTTAACCTTGAATAATCATGTTTGGCTTTAACATTCTATTTCAGTTATTTGATTTAGTTCTTTATAACCGTTTAGAAGTACTTGGTTTCCAAACTTTGGCCATCATTTATTAGTCCCAAAATAACTCAGTCTTACCCATCACATCCTCTGTCCTTTTATCACACTTAGTCTATTTGGTAAACAATAACGATTATAAAATTTCTTATAATGAAGTTCTCCCCCTTCTCTTGTTAACTTCATACCTCTTGGACCCAAATATTCTCCTCAGCACCCTCTTCTCACAGACCTCTCATGCATTTGATGACAAATTCATAAATAATTGTTAATATTGTCCTAAATATTTCAGAATGAAATTTGTGTTCCAAGGTATGTTGCTGTCCATGTTTTCCCAAAATAAATGAAGATATACTGAAGTGTGCAATTATTGAGCAATGCAACATTCACAGCTGGAGAAGGTAACAGGATGGCAGTATATTTTATTAAAATTTATTTTCGGTAATGAATAATTTGTCTTGTGTTCAGTTTTGTTAGTACTTTGTGAAACAAAGTTTTGACTTTGCATTTATGACATATGTTCGTAACCTCCATTATGTGATTGTATTGACCTACTCTTAAGTATTTGACTATAAGTTGTTTCCCTTTCCCAGTTGAAAACTTTGAGGTAAAATACGACTTACTCAGGTAAAATTCCTTCATAAATTTAGTTTCCTTTTTTACCTTTTTTCATTGGCCCACTTCAGGTCAACAGAATGATTTTCTGGTGGGATTGACACCTACTATTTTCCTTGTCCTTCATTCTCTTACCCCATAATTGCTGCTTGTCCATGATATCCCATAATTATTAGATTCTTGGATGTACCTGATAAACATTACTTCAAAATTGGTATCATAGGAAATCCTTGAGATTAAAGAATGCATGTAGAGTTACAGATTATTTTCATCCACAATTGTGACAAGCCATTTGTTAAGCTTTCAATTAGTAGGCACAATTATTATGAACACTCTGAAAGTACATGCTTCATTTTACAATTTGTGACACCAGCTACGAAAAAGTGATTATTACAAATGATAAAATATGCCATACTTGATTTGGTTCTCAGCAGTCACTCCAAAAATTACTCTGTCTGCTGAAGTGATATTATTTTCAAATCTGGTATTAAACTTCAATTAACTCTTCACTTGGTTCAGGTGAAGAAAAGATTTAGGAAACATGGACTCATATATGATGAGTATCGTCACTGCAAAATATAACACAAACACAGAACCACTAATTATACTCTAGCTGCTTCAGAAACATGACTGGATAATAAGGTGAAGTAAATTCAGTCAGAAACACAGCTATGGGGGATGTCTATTGCGTGAATGGATTTATAGGTAGTGGGTGTATATACTGTCAGTTAGTTAGGTATAAGTTGGGAGGATATTGTGATTGCAGGTGTGGTATCTTATATGCTCCGATGATGGAGGAGGGGGTGTGGTTGTTGCATGATTGGTTAGTCTGACATCTTCTCCTTAATCTTCGGAACTTCTTGTTCCCGGTGGGGGGTTTTTCTGCCTCCAGGTTTTACTATGCGTGCATAGGCTTGACACATTTGTTTTTCTATGGGAGAGAGAACAAGTGTGT
>Ga0136643_10016423_pt1 | contig 11129 bp, 5 predicted proteins | sample TergutLab28metaG_FD_96883 | JGI IMG/M metagenome (GOLD analysis project Ga0136643, IMG submission 96883) | Labiotermes labralis P1 segment gut microbial communities from Petit-Saut dam, French Guiana - Lab288 P1 (version 3) (version 3) | ecosystem: Host-associated > Arthropoda: Insects >... | reverse complement strand
TTGATCAACACTTAGCTCAACATGTTTCAGGCACTATTATGCCCATCTTCAGGAGCGCAAGGCCTTGCGCTCCTGAAGATGGGCATAATAGTGCCTGAAACATGTTGAGCTAAGTGTTGATCAATAAATCATAATTGTTGCATCAAGTTGGTCTCACAAATCATTTCATATTAAGGATGAACGGTCACAGGAACATCAAACAATCATGCTCAATTATCATGTTAACAACAGCCTGCCAATGGTCCCTGTCCTAAGCTACATACAACCCATCCACACCTTGACACACAATTTCTTTAAGATCCAATCTATGCCTAGGTGTTCCAAGTGGTTTCTTTCCTTCAGGTTTTCTAACTGACAGTACTCAATTCTCACAATTTGAAGTGTTTCCTTGCTACACGAGCCAAGAGAACCGCACCATATCAGTGCCGTAACACTGAACAAGTGAGTATATTTAGCACAAAACTGACACTAGCAATGAACACAACTAAATGAAACATCCAAACGGCCCGACAAACCACAGGGTTACTGTACTTAGAGCATGAACTCCCTTTTGTTTACTTGTAAGGAAAGCCCAGAATTTCTTTCTCAATACGCACCCCTCTGTCCTTAGCTGTTTAATACCTGCTTTAGTATTTCTACAGTGAATATAAGAAAAACCCCTTTTTGTCTCCAAAAATTAAAGATATGGTCTTTTTGTATTTCATGCCTGTAAAAATCAGTTCAACATCAACGTTCATGTAACTGTGTCACTCAATGCGATCAACCTGTTGAAATATAAGGGACCGTGCAAGGTTACAGTGAGAACCTCTTAGCAAAGAGAGATTATTTGAATAAAAAATAATACAACTACTCCCCAACTGGCAGAAGGAATCATGGTAGACCTTTGAAGAGACTTCTGGACATGTGAGACTGGAATGGGTCAACAAGTGGCCCCACTCCATGAAAGATATATGATGATGATGATTAAATATAATACAAATGCACAAAATCCTGCCACTTTGTACAACTAAGTGATTATCATCTGGCTTATTGACGGTTGTCAAAATATGATAGAGGACTTCCACTAAAATTAACGAATTTGATGTCACAGACACAGAGCATTTGGCAGGTGGTTATTGATTCATGCTTGTGAGGATTCAAAGGCAGAAAACACACTCGCTATGGAAAACATCACTAAGGAAACGCTGCCTGCAGCTATGAAGGACAAATTTTTTCTGCCAACAGGATTTGGTGCATGAAGATCAAATACTGAGTATATTCTTATGTGAACAAAAGCCCTGCACTATATTAATGATGCCATCTCAGGACCAGTGCTATAAATCCAATTCAACAATAAATATAGGCAATTAAAACCAGTGAATCTTTTTTTATTGGCTTTGTGCATTTGGGATGCAATTCATTTTCTAAACAGTAATGCTTATTTATAAGATCTTTATTTTCTTCTGCCCCTTAATTATGGTCTAGCTATCTGGTACGTGCTTTTAAAAGAGCTGCAATTGTGCAAGTGCCAATGGCACATGATTTATATATGATCTGACATGTTAAGGTCAGTGTAGATTCAAACTACTATGGTGTGGCTTATGATAAGTGTGCACTCTGGTTACCACTGTTCTGGAGGAACATGCTGCCTTGGAGGATGGTACATTAAATATGAAGGCAGTATGTTCCTTTGTAATGCTGGCAACCACCTGCCACCAGGTTACATATACTGCTATGATTCAGAAACTCAAAATCTAAAAGTGAGAGATTAGTTCACTCTCAATAAAGTGTCATGTACAGTCAGAACATAATATGTGTTCTGCTAATGAAAGTTTAATGGCTATGGTCTAGGAACACTTAATATAAAACAAATTCAGCACCAAAATTGTATATAAATTTCAGCAATTTATACAAAATTTCAATTTTTGCCTTTTGCAAATTCAAGCATGGTGGGTTCAGCCTCTTTACTTCCAAACTCCCTCCTTATCAGACGGTCTGATGTAGGAATAACTGAACTCCTGCCATCTGCTGTTCCTATATAGAAGTATCAGAAGTGAAGCCATAAGATGTAAACAGCAAATCAGCATACAATCAAACATGTGATGGTAAATGTGTGGGCATAGGCAGATGGCTTCTAACAACAAAACTGTAAGGGGAAAATTTTGGTGCTGGAAGCCATCACACAGGGCAGATAATCCCATTAACAACAGTTAGTGATTACAGGTTATGTAATTATGTTGTATCAACTGCAGATGTTATTGTGTATTACATACTATAAGAACAAATGTATACACTCAAATTGAAAGGAAAATGGTGCTAATATACAGCATATGCAAGGAGATACCGAGAACCACAATGAGATAACCAGTACCACAGCTAAGGGGTGACATAGCAGCATTTGTATAGAGACACAGAGAACCATAATAAGATAACTAGTGCCACAGCTATGGGGTGATAATAGCAACACTGGCAGGGTGCCAGAGTTGCAGAAAGTACCAATCACTGTTCTCACTGAACCCTTCAATGCCATCTAATGAATGCAGCATGGCTTGTATGCCAGGAAAAGCAAGTTCACTCTAAAAGGACCCTCCATCAGAAGAAGTAAGAAGGGTTCAGATTCAACTCTATACCGCTCCAACAATGCTATATGACTGACAAAACATCCTTTTCTGGACTTTGTCGATCACCTAATTTTTTAATGCATCACATTGTTTCAGCAGCCGACTCTGCTTCTGTCTCCAGGCACCCAAAATGGTGGACTCCTCAGACAAATGTATTCTCAGTCACTGGGCACCCTAAATTAGTAAACTTGTTAAGATATGCATCTCAGAACAGTGGTGTTAAGAATTTTAAATGTGTGGGTTCTGGTTTATGTGTTATGTCTGTGGTCTGCTTAGTCTTGAGTTCATGGCTCATTTCACAGTTTTGAACTTGTGCTTGGTCCAGGTTGTAAGTCTTCTAGTCAATTTTAAATTTTTAATAGCCATTTTCTTGTTACTACCCTTGGACAAGCTCTGTTCTTAGGTGCATATTTGAAGAACCAATGTCTATATTTATTTTCAGAGCTAACACAACTCTTTCAACACCTATATTCATCATCTACTACATGTTTCAGCCATTTCTGTCCAACATCAGGCAGATTTTGCAACAGCATGCATGGAAAATCATACTGAGGTGAAGGCCTCCAGTTGACAGTTAATACACTAAAATACACAAGTTTTGACTATCATGAACTGAATAATAGTCAAAAACCTGTGTAACTATTGTACATAATAAAAGAGTGGTTAATAATGGTTAAAAATTTAAAATACAATTATTATTGAAATTTTAGATAAAAGAGATTTCATTATCTTCTTTCTGTTTATGAGGTGTATAGTGGTAGTGGTTCACGTAAATGGCAATGTGTGTTACAGTCTCAGTTATTAATATATTGAGTATTTCTTTCTAATGTATAGCAACCATTTCCACTTAATGAGTTGTGTTAGACATACATTCCTTGCTTGATCTATGGCATCCAGTGACAGAGAATAGTTCTATGTAAAGGGTCCACCAGTATAGATGCCTGACGACAGAATAAGAGCAGGCTTCTGAAACGTCTTGCTTCATTAAAAAATTAAATGGAGGACAAAGTCCAAAAAGAAGAAGAAAATGATTATATCAAGGGTTTAAATATTGTATGGCATTGACGGGTTAACCTGCTCAGTATAAACTGCATTCCTTTGTACGTTATCACACGAAAATGTAAACCAAAATGACTAGAATCAAAGGGAAGGAACTTCAATGCTTCATCTACCAACAGTGGTATTGTACATACAAATACAACATTTTAAGGCAAGTCACAGTGCAACAACAGCCATACACTTTCTGTTTTACCAATTCTGTGTTCTGGCAAGAATATATTCAGTGGTGTTCAGGAATTTAGACACCACAGAGGGTTAACAGGCAAGAGATGTCACAATTCTTCCAGTTATCCTAAAAAAATACATGCTTATCACAAGGACTGCAGTCTACAGTCAACTGTAGTCACAAAGGCTCAATGACTAACAGCACAGCCTACATACCTTTAACCCACTGGTAAATAACTACTTCCTACAGCTCCAAACTCTTATGTAAAATTAATTCAGAGATTTCAAAACATGCAAGTTAACTTCACCTTTCAACCAACCATTTTGGTTGCTGATATTTTAGGTTCTCACAGCAGTAAATTAAGATTACAGTCTTTTGAGATATGACACCATGCAGTCTGGTAGTGGTACTTATCTACTACACTACACGGTGTCATGGTCATCTTGGGCTATTGCCTGATGATACACAGTTGTCGAAGTAGCTAACGTAACGTGAATGAATCAACATGTGAGAGCTGTACAAGAATTCCTGTGGGTTTAACAGTTTTCTGTGTCTATGATGGATGGTCAAATATATTAATTCTTATTTCATATTATAGCTAAATAAACAAAAATCTCCAAGATTTAAATTTTAAAATCACCAGTATTAGTAACTGTATGTGCATATGTGGTTTTAGCTCCATACCAAGTGAGCATTTCTTTCTTTTCATATTCTTCATTCATGAGCATTATCTTCACTGTTCATATTTTTAATTACATCAAATTTTGAAATGCGTGATTTGTCTATTGTAAAGGTAAAGCAATCCCATTACAGGCCTGGAGAGGCCCTGAGGGTTCCAGGAGATTGAGGCTCCCAGATCTCAAGACAATCGGCACATGAAGGTGGTACGGTTGTCAGCCCTACGCACCGGCCGCCTTTACCCCCAGGAAATATCCCTTGTACTCTTTCCTGTTAGAGGTTGAGTCAAACCCAGGGCCATAGTGCTGCCGGAAGGATTATTGTCAATGAAAAATTTCAGTGACACCATCAGGAATCGAAACCGTGACCTTACGGCTTGTAGCGCATTGCCTCCACCAACCGCGCCACTGTGTGCCCCGTTTGTCTATTGTATCATATCAAAAAAAAAACACACAATGTTTTAGGAAATGGGATCTATTTGTCTGCAGATTAAAGACCAAGTATGCACCTACTGAGATAGGGCAGACAGAATAAGCTACTCTCAACCAATCAGTCCTTCCTCAGCATACGAAGTGCAGACAGAAACATGAGCAATTTCCATTGGACAGTAACACAAGTCTTCCCATACATAATTTGGTACTTACACTGGCAGCATCACATGAAGGCAATTTGCTTATAATCTTGTATTAACCACAAAAGCCATTCATTGCAGAGTAACAATTTTGACAATACTTCCAAACATACACCATGGCAGTTCATAATTCAAGTTCTCTCCAAACAGCAGGATCAGTTTTCTTACCATGCATAATAAATGGCTCAAACATTAAAATCGGTATAAAGTGTGTGAACTACACTAATTTATGTGCATGTACTTCCTTTAAAAAGTGGAGATCTTCTTTTCCAGCAACAGCCAAACAATTTCAGACAAAACTCTGCTAACACACACAAACTTTCAAAATATTTCAATACCATCTAAAAATGATGGTGGAAAATGTGCTGAAAAGGCTCTGTAGGATATAATGATTTAATGGAGGAATGTGGGGGAGGAGGGGAAGGGAAAGGAGGAGTAAATGGAAATAGGCACAAAACAGGTATATCAGGTTAAATATGGAAGAGCTGCAATATACACTGCAATGCTGATTAAGTGTGACAATCCATCAATCCTATCACTAAACCCTGGGAATAACTGTACTGGTATCAGTGAAAGAGCCATGTAAGGTCCAATAAAACCTCCTTAGCTGAGTCACACTAGGTGTTCAAACAAACCAACATTTCACAGACTGACTCCGACTCCATCATTAGTGTTCCGAACCTTTGACAAGGCCAGGGGAGTTGGTCTCTGAAATGTTGGTGTACTCAAACCACATGATATGGCAGTCAGTAAGAGAAAATTTCATTGTACTTAGGTGCTGTGAAAACTTCAGACATATGGCTATTTCAGATCTCTTCGAGAAAAATATTATATACAGGAAATTAACACTTAGTGGTGAATTTAGTAAGACATGGTCATTTAGCAATTATCACAGAAACGTCAATGTGCATGCACACGAGCACATGTTGTAATTAATGTGTTTACCAGAATGTAAGATGACCCCTCTTTATGATCTTCAATGAAGAGGAAAATGCCTATATAGAAACGTTTTTGATGTTCATAGGGCCTTGCATCGTAATATTATTTCTAGAGTAAAACCAACTAGATGCACCAATGTATCAAATCTATTTTATTTTGGAATGACTCTAGATGTTTCGGACGGTCTTTCCATCCAACATCAGGAGTTCAAGACTGTACATACAACAACAGGCATTTGTCAGATACTGCTGTATGTACAGTCTTGAACTTCTGATGATGGACGGAAAGACCATCTGAAACATGTAGAGTGTCATTCCAAAATAAAAGAGATTTGATACATTGGTGCATTTAGTTGGTTTTGCTACAGAAATGTTTTTGAATTTGTACATTATTACATACGGTGACCCCAATTTATCAGATAATTAATTTGAAAAAAAAAAAAAATCTTATATTCTGGCAAATATGGTACTTTTCAATACAAATGCAATATACCAGTAAAAATCAGTAAGACAATTATTTTACAGCAAATGTACATCCGAGTACATACATTATAACCAAAAGGAAACATGGATAAAATGCTGCAACATGCCTAACATGTTTGAAATGCAGTTACAAGAGGAATGTATCTATTTATTCATTCAGTATTTTCTCACCATTTTAAAATTAATTTTTCCTTTACGAACACAAATTACATTTCACTCACTTGGGAATGACAGCACCAGTCATATGCAACTGCACTTCCACCCCTACTGTACTCCTGATTGAGGCACTTTGTGTATCATTTCATTATATCAATGTTTTTTTTTTTTCCTGAATTTTTCTTGTATTACCTAAAATAAGATTTAAACTTTCCCATCCCAAAAAGAGTATATACTGGAGACCTATAAATGATACAGTAGAACAAGACTTATAGGACAAACAAATAAGAACAGCCTTTCACGTTTCACCAAGAGATGACAGTTCAATACAGAAAATACTCATATTATCAACATGACAACCGGGAAGCTGAAGTGTGCATCTGAAAGACTGATATTGCATTGAGATCAGAGTGGAAAGGTTGAGGGAAATTCATTTTTTTTTTCCACACATATTTGACCATCCACACTTTTTGCCATATCTTAATATTTATTAAATTAAATATATTTCATACACTACGCTCAAAAACATACTTTACAAGCTAGCTGTAACCTGCAGCCAATACTTTCTAATTTGCAGTACTGTTGTTGAGCCGAAACCTCTCCATATGTACAGGCAAGATAATTATATTACAGTTCTCCCTCACGGTCAGATACATTTGACTGATCTACTTCTGGTTGTGATGTAGCTGGATCCTCAGGGAATGTGGCTTTCAGGACCGACATCATCTTGTTACTCACTAGTGGGTTAATGGCAACTTGCAACTCACTCAGCGATTCTTCTGTCTACATATATGAAACAAAACAACTATGTTAATGTGCACTCTATGTAAGTTCTGGTAAGAACATACTACATAAATACACTAGAGACCACAAAACTTGTTACCTGTCTAAAGCACATATGTATGTTCTGACACCAACACAGCTTTTTGCCTGTCTGAAGCACATAAATATGTTCTGACACTAACACAGCTTTTTGCCTGTCTGAAGCACATACATATATTCTGACACCAACACAGCTTATTACCTGTCTGAAGCACATAAACATGTTCTGACACCAACACAGCTTGTTACCTGTCTGAAGCAAGCAAGTATGTTCCATGACATTACAGCCTCTTACCTGTCTCAGCAGCTGCACAGCAGCCTGTAATACTTTTTGCCACTTCTGCATTTCTACATTGTGAAGCGTTTCTTGCTGTTGCAGCACGTGAAGCCACTCATCATGGGATTTTGGTGGATGCCTGAAATTGTGACACTGCATTCACACAGAAGAAACTTTATTAAGATAAACACATGTACATTCAGAAGTGAATAAAACTACGATGCAATTATGAAAAGATGTTGTGGTTAACAAATTCCTTTCTATATGGGTTCTGACAATGGTGCTGCATAGCATTACAAGGTTCCTGGACGCTGTCCATCTTGTAGTACTCCAGAAATAATGCAACACTCCAGAAAAGGGATCTGTTCCTATCTCCAGTGAAATAGATGAGGAGGCACCTACTGCAATGGCTCTCTCAGAAAGAGCTGTCTCAATCTCCAGACAACATACGTCAATGGAGACAGAGTTAGTCTGGAGAAGGTTATGTTCTGTTCCAAATACAGATAAAGTATAAAGCCCAGAAATTTTGTAATAATATGAAACTACATCTTCATTGGCTCAAAAGATGTGTAGAAGCCTGCCACTGAACCCTATCGCAACCTTGTACGGCCCTTATTTTGTTAGATTGCAGGTTGTCACAGTGGTTATGTTGAAGATCCAAGTGTCACTGGGTAAAAAGAGAACTATTTACCCAATGACACTGCATAACAACCCAGAAGAACTGACTCTTCAACAGTGCATTTGGTTAACAGCAGTAGAAAACCTATAGACTGGGAGAAAAACCTGTCCCTGTGCCACTCTGTGCACCACAGATTGCATTAGACTGGCTTGAGATGTAACCCAGTCCTCCAATGTGAGACACCGGCAATTAGTGGCTTAAACCATGGCACGGGCAGCATCAGTGGCAGGAAGATTTGTGTATGACAAATTGGAAAGTGTGGGGTAGGAAGAAGTTGTGACTTAATTTTAGGTAATTTTCTGGGACTGCCTGAAGAAAATAAAGAGAACCATCAATAACTTATCAGTATAGCTGTTGCTGGTTCACAGAAGTGAATATGGCACCTCTCAACATAATGCAGTAGTGTTACACACTCAATCATGATATTTAGTACAGATTCTTGCCTCAGGGGTCACAATAAACATACCAGAACAGAGGTTGAAATTCGCCAGCATTCAGTAAGAATTACGAAATATTGGTGCCATATGAGTAACTACCACACAGTGATTATGCTGATGTCTATACACACATGCTGCTGCCTACCGTAGCACCTGCAGATCCACGAGGCTGAAGGTCTGACTCGAGTCTTGTGCCCATTGTTCTAGCGCCCAAAGCTTGTAGTAGAGAAGTGCGTTTAGGAGAATAAGAAAGAGGAGAACTGCAAGAACGACCCAACTCATAGAGTCTACCGCACTCCACAATTCAGGCAATGAAAATCCTGAAATCACAAAATCATGACACATGAAAGGGAAAATTTCACAGCTCCCATGTCATTTGACGTTGGACAATACACATAAATTGCCCCCATGCCTAGTTGAGCATCATGCAATGAAGACACATTGCAGGGCACAGGAAGAGCTCCACGCATTTTTAACCTTGGTATTACATGGACATGAGTGGTCAGCTTTACCCCTTCGAAGAGCCAACAGGGCCCAATGGATACAGTGAATGGGTTACTGAACAAATTTGGACACAACAAGGAGAAATAAAATGCTTGCTCCCCAACCATGAAACCCCTAGTCACTATATTGACGCCACTAAATGCACAAAATAAATACTAACCCTCACTTTGTCACTCACGACACACGTTTTGTTCCCTGCATACTAGCAAGAGTGACAAAATCAAGCAGGAGGCAAATGTGCATAATTTCAACAAGTATATACATACAGCTGAGGCACAACACCCGTAGATCACAACTGTCTTATCTACATGAAAACTCAAACAGCTTGGCAACTTCCAAAAAATTTTCCAATAACAAACATCACATAAAACTGTTCAGTAGTTTTCAATGTGCTGACATGCACACCAACAGGTGAGCAGAGGAACAGACACGGTGAATGCAAAAGGTAGACCACAAGAATGTGAATTTGGATAAGGAATCTCGAATACAGTACGAACATACCTGCTATCAGTAGCACACAGTGAACAGTAATAAATGACAAACGATAACATTAAAATCACTAGAAATTATGACTATAATTTAATACCTAGCCCTACCCCCTTCTACATCCCATTAAATTACCTAGTGCTGTGGCTGAAGGGGTCAGTCATTTCAATCTACACAATGGCTCTTTCAACCTTCAATTTTATTGGAATCAAAGGACATAAACAGAAAGAAATATACTGATAGTAAACAGCAGCTGCAAGCCAAACTAATGATACAGACAGACTACCGCCCTACACCAGTGAATGACATGGAAACAGGAAAAATGTTGGCCATAAAAAATAAGGGGCAAGATAACGCTACTGTCACATACAGATCACATGAAGGGGCAAGATATGCTACTGTCATGTACAGATCACATTAAGGGGCTAGATATGCTACTGTCACATACAGATCACATAAAGGGGCAAGATATGCTACTGTCACACACAGTTCACATTAAGGGGCAAGATATGCTACTGTCACATACAGATCACATTACTTGCCACAAAGCTTCAGATGACATTCCCACACACTGGGTTCAGAATATTCACTGACACTCTCTTCGGTGACACATTCATGAAACAGAATGGTTATGTGTGGTAAGCTGTAAAGAATAGCCAACATGCTGATACTAATAATGTATCACACAATCAAACCTACTTACTTGAAACAGGCCTGTTAATTCTATGTTTTGGCTCCTCTGATCCAGTGGGAGACACAGAAAGGAGTCTCCTCCGCCTTCGAGTTTTCTTCTTGGTAACAGGTAAGTGGGTTCCTTCCTCAAGAAGAGCCCTCTGTACATGTGAAAAGAAATCTTCCATTCCTGTCCAAGTATTCTTTTCAATGAAACCTGAACAAATATCATCACATAAATTACAAGGACTTAAAACTATCAGAGCAATTAATGCATCAGATTTCTCAACTCAAAACATGATAAAGCCATATAAGAGTTGGCAATCAAACACGCATATGGGTGAACTCCAAGCTTATTAAAATACTCTTCATTTGACAAAACTAACAGTGACTTAGACTGCATACATCAAACAATAAAGTTCCAAGCAGAAGAAGAAGAGTGAGTGAGTGAGTGAGTGAGTGAGTGAGTGAGTGAGTGAGTGAGTGAGTGAGTGAGTGAGTGAGTGAGTGAGTGAGTGAGTGAGTGAGTGAGTGAGAGAGT
>Ga0136643_10016421_pt1 | contig 11130 bp, 9 predicted proteins | sample TergutLab28metaG_FD_96883 | JGI IMG/M metagenome (GOLD analysis project Ga0136643, IMG submission 96883) | Labiotermes labralis P1 segment gut microbial communities from Petit-Saut dam, French Guiana - Lab288 P1 (version 3) (version 3) | ecosystem: Host-associated > Arthropoda: Insects >... | reverse complement strand
TTTGCCGCTGTTGGCGCAGGCGTGCCGCCGTATGCCATCACTAATATTTTGGCAGTAACCAAAGCATACTCTTCTTGTGTCGGAGCTGGGCCTTTTGTGTCGGAGTTATTTGGGGAAGAAGCCGAAGAGTTGAGAAAACGTGGCGGCGATGCGGGTGAATATGGTGCTACAACAGGCAGACCACGCCGTGTTGGGTATTTTGATGCTGTGGCAACACGTTTTGGGGCGGAGTGTCAATCAGCAACAGAGCTTGCCATGACAGGGCTTGATGTGCTTGCGTATCTTGACGAAATTCCCGTTTGTGTAGCCTATGAAATTGAAGGTGTGCAAACAAAGGACTTTCCTGCCACATCACTTCTTGACTCCGCAAAGCCTGTTTTTGAAATTCTTCCCGGTTTTAAAGAAGACATCCGCCACATACGCAAATTTGCCGACCTTCCCGAAAATGCTAAAAATTACGTACGCTTTATTGAAAAACAAGTCGGGTTACCAATAACCATTTTATCCAATGGTCCAAAACGTGAAGAAATTGTAGAGTTATAATCACACAGGACTGGCTATTGCTAGTCCTGTTTCTTTTGGGGAGGCTTTTATGAGCTATTTACAACGATACGAGCAATGGTTAGATAACCCCGCCTTGGGCGAAAAAGCTCGTGATGAGCTTTTAAATATCGCTGGTGATGACACAGAAATTGCCGAGCGTTTTCACAAAGACCTTGAATTTGGTACGGGCGGCTTGCGGGGCATTGTAGGCATTGGCACAAACCGCATGAATATTTACACCGTGCGCCGTGCCGCAAAGGGGCTTGCGGACTATATTTTGGCATCCACAACAGATGGTGCCGCACGTGGCATAGCAATTTCTTATGACAACCGTCATTTTTCAAAAGAATTTGCCCTCGAAACCGCTTTGGTTATGGCGCAAAACAGCATAAAGGCGTATCTTTTCAGCAATTTACGCCCTACCCCGCAATTAAGTTTTGCCGTGCGCCATTTGAGATGCATTGCAGGGGTAATGGTTACGGCAAGCCACAACCCGCCAGAATATAACGGATACAAAGCATATTGGCAAGATGGCGGACAGTTGGTTTTCCCAAAAGATGAAGATGTGATTAAATTCGTAAACGCAATAGACGACCCAGCCTCTATATTGGTAATGAGCGAGGAAGCCGCTTTACAAGCAGGTTTGCTGAAATATTTGTGCGGTGAAATGGACGAGGTTTTTTTGGAGGCAGTCAAAAAGTTGTCGTTAAATCCAGAAACAATCACAGAACAGGCTAATGATTTTTCAGTCGTATACACTCCTTTGCATGGGACGGGCAAAATGCTTATGGAGCAAGCCTTGTTGAATTCTGGTTTTAAAAATATATATATAGAACCTCAGCAGGGCAAGCCTGACCCAAATTTTACCACCGTTAAAAACCCAAATCCCGAAGACCCAGCAGCTTTTGAGCTGGCTTTAAAATTGGCTTATGAAAAAAATGCGGACATCGTTCTTGCAACAGACCCCGACGCCGACCGCGTTGGCTGCATGGTTAAAAATTCGTCAGGCGAATATGAATTATTAAGCGGCAATGCCGCAGGGGCAATTTTAGCGGATTACATCCTTTCACAAATGTCTATCAAAGGCATTTTGCCGCATAATGCAGGTATAATTTCCACAATAGTTTCTACCCGCTTAACGAAAAAAATTGCAGAAGCATACGAAGTAGCATATGGCGAAACTTTTACAGGATTTAAACATATTGCAAAACATATTTTAGATTGGGGCAACTCCACACGTTTTGTTTTTGGGTTTGAAGAGAGCTTTGGGTATTTGTGCGGCGACACGGCACGGGATAAAGATGCCATTGGTTGTGGCGTGCTTTTATGTGAAGCGGCGGCTTTTTACAAAGCTCAAGGCAAGACTTTGTTTGATGCGCTGGATGATATTTATAAAAAATACGGCTATCATGCTGAATATACCCGCTCTATAACGCTTCCAGGCATTGATGGTGCTGCAAAAATTAAGCAGATTATCGCCAGTCTTCGTAGTAACCCGCCAAAAACTTTGGCTGGGGTGGACGTAGCGAAAATTCAAGATTTTGTCGATAACACCCCATCACATGACATGCTTTACTACACTATGACAGATAATTCTTGGTTTTGCGTGCGCCCATCCGGCACAGAGCCGAAGATAAAAATATATCTTGGCGCAGAAGCCGATAACACAAAAAAAGCACGTCATCTTTTGAACGCACTGTCAAAGGCTGTTTTTGAATTTATGGAGATATAGCATTTAAGCAAAATCACTTAATAACTTTCTGATATATAAACACATAAGGCGACCTAAATGGGTCGTCTTATGTGTTTTAAAGGGCATCGTACTTTAAAAATATTTTTTTTGGAAAAATTTCAAAAAATGCTTGCGCCTTTTTTTTTTTTTGTTATAATGGAACTGCCACAAAGACATGTCAATAGAGGTGGTTTTGCAAAAAATGTAGGGGGTGATGCTTTTGGAAGCGAATGATGAGGAAATATGCGCTTATATTCAAAGGTATGCAGTATCTAATCTAACGAAAAATAAGGAGATGTATTTTTTATGAAAAAGACAAAAAGAAATTTTTTTGTAGGTTTGTTGACTTTTATATTAACATTGGCAGTTGTTGCTCCAATGTCGGCGGAAGTTTTGGTTTACGACGAACCCCATATTTGCGATGATTATTGCCTTACTGACGGTCATTTTTCAGTGGACGGCTATTACACTTGAAAGTCTTGTACATAGTACTGGTGAATTACTAGAAAATGCTTATGTCGGTAAAGAGATTGGTGAATTTTTTGTAGTTTCTTCAATACGTGAAGATGCTTACGGATATACTCATATTCTTTTGATACCTACTTCTTCTGCTTTAGGCTCGTACAACCCAGCAAATATAATACATGGAAGAAGTGGTTGTGGCGGGAGTATTGGTGCTAGTGCTGGTTTATGTCACTTTTTTTCTTTTAGAGTGTATACAAGCATTACGCACTCTTTTCAATTTGTACCTAGCCATCCCAATGTCGGTTTGTGCGTAAGCATTACAGCAAATTGGGTGTATGCATGTAGCTCATGCGGCAGGCATCTTGGCTCAGGAAGCGGAACATTCCCGGGGTGCGGCGTACCTCATAGCTAACCAATAGAAATTATTAAGGACGAGCATTGTAACGCTCGTCCTTGTTTTATTTTAACACAAAATCAATACGGCGTAGGTCAGGGTCGGCATTTTTAACTGTTATTTCTAATTTATCACCTAGGGTATAAACTTCTCCACGGCGACGGCCAACAAAACGGTAATGGTCTTCGTGATATTCGTAAAAGTCATCGGTTAGAGAACTTATTGCGACAAAGCCTTCTACAGTGTTGTCAAGCTCTACATAAAAACCCGCTGATGTGGTGTGGGTAATTGTACCTTCAAAGCTCTCGCCTATTTTATCCTGCATAAATTGCACTTTTTTAAGTTTGTCCACTTCTTTTGCGCAGTCGTCGGCACGGCGTTCGTTTTCGCTGCAATGGCGGCATATTTCTGTTAGCGAGTCATTTAGGCGGTCAATATAGCCAATATCAACTTTACCCGCAATATGGTCGGATATTATTTTGTGAATAACAAGGTCGGGGAAACGCCGTATTGGTGAGGTGAAGTGGCTGTAAAATTCTGTGGCAAGCCCAAAATGCCCCAAAGCCTTGGGGTAATATCTGGCTTGTTTTAAGCTACGTAAAACCAACTTACTTGCTGCAGCTCCCTGCGGCAAATTTTGCACACGGTTAAGCAAAGATTGTAAATTTTTCGCAGAAGCACCGCCTTTTTTTAAGCTAACGCCAAGCGAACGCAAGGACTTCATCAACATTTCAATTTTTTCACGGTCTGGCTCTTCATGGACACGATAAACAAAGGGGATGTCCAACCAATGGTATTTTTCGGACACAACCTCATTGGCGCAAATCATAAATTCCTCTATAATTGATGTGGCGGTATTTCGTTTGCGCCGCATGATGTCAATCACAGCACCATTTGCATCTATCAAAATTTTACATTCGTCAAAATCAAACTCTAATGCACCTTGCGACAGTCTTTTATTTCGCAATGCGGCGGCAAGATGTTGCATGTCGTCAAAAATATCGCTAAATTCGGGATAGCTTGCACGATGGATACTTTCGGGATTTTCTAAAATATCTGCCAATGTGGTGTATGTTACTGCATGGTCGCTGTGTATCACGCTTTTTACAATTTCGTGGTCAACTACCCTGCCGTATTTATCAATATCCATAATGCAGGTCAATGCGAGCCTGTCCACATTGGGGTTAAGCGAGCAAATTCCATTTGATAAATTAGGCGGCAACATGGGTATAACGCGGTCTGCCAAATATACGCTGGTAGCACGTTTTGCCGCTTCTTTCCATAACGGCGTATTATATGTTACGTAATGGCTAACATCAGCTATGTGAACGTATAGACGCAAAAACCCATTTTCAAGCCTTTCAACCGACACGGCATCATCAATGTCTTTTGTGTCTTCACCATCAATGGTTACTGTTTTTAGATTACGAAAATCCTGCCTACCCTCAATATCCGCCGCCAAAACTGTATGAGGTAGTTTTTCAGCTTGCTCTATCACATTTTTAGGAAATTCGTATGGTATTTCGTGGTCAACTACAATAGATAGCACGTCCAAACCAATGTCAAGAGGGTTTCCTAAAATACGCACAATACGCCCTTCATGAGGTTTGTTTTCGTTATGTTTATCAATTTTTATCTGCACCTTTTGTCCATCTGAAGCGTTCATCATCTGCTTCCATGGCACAAAAATAGGCGCACCAAGACGTTTGTCATCAAGCACAACAAGCCCGCCTCCTTCGGCAGGCTCAAATGTGCCAACAAAATGCTGTTTGCTACGTTTTACAATAGAAACAATTCCGCCTATGTCGTTCGGTTTGTCCTGCTTTGTGATACGGCAAAGCACCTCATCCCCATGAAAAGCTGTGTTTACAGCATTTATAGGTATAAAAATATCAGGCGCACCATCCCGCAGGACAAAACCAAAACCTTTTTGTGTTGCTGAAAAAATTCCACGTATAGTATTTTTCATATTTCTCCTATGTTTCAATCACAAGTCGTTTACGCTCTTCCAAACTTACGGTATCTTTCGTAGCGTTGTGCGAGCATGTCATCAGTTGATTGTGCTGCAATTTGCGCAAATTCTGCCAGCAAAAGATTTTTTAAATAGTCAAGCGAATATGCTATATCATTTGCAAAGCCGTCTGCAACTTCTGGAATAATGCCTTCAATAATTTCTAATGCAAGGAGGTCTGTTGGGCGTAGCTTCATCACGGCAGCCGCCTCCTTTGCACGCTTTCCGTCTTTCCAAAGGATGCTTGCAAAGCCTTCTGGTGAAAGAATTGAATACATAGAGTATTCAAACATAAATACACGGTCAGAAACAGCGAGAGCTAGTGCGCCACCGCTTCCTCCTTCGCCAACAATAACAGCGATTATAGGCACTTTAAAGCCGCTCATATGAAGCAAGTTTTGCGCAATGGCTTCGCCCTGCCCTCTTTCTTCCGCCCCTTGTGCGGGGTATGCCCCAGACGTGTTAATTAGGGTAAGAATTGGGCGGCCAAATTTCTCGGCTTGTTTCATTAGGCGAAGGGACTTTCGGTAGCCCTCTGGGTGGGGCTGCCCAAAATTACATTGCAAATTTTCGTTAATATTGCGCCCTTTTTGAGTGGCAACAACAGTAATTGGCAAGCCGCCAAGACACCCAATGCCACCAACAACCGCACCGTCATCCCTAAAGTTACGGTCGCCATGAAACTCAATAAAGCCATCCAGCAAATAGTCAATAACATCCCTACCCGTTGGGCGGTTGACCTTGCGGGCAATTTCTACCGCCTTAAAAGGCTCTAAATCCGCCTTGCCTTTGTAGTATTCCACCTTTTGGGAAGGGGCATCCGTTACAAAAAGCTCGGTTGAATGTAGTCTTAATATATTGCCCAATGTTTCACGCAGTTTATCTCTGGGTACAATTTTATCAATAAATCCGTGGTCTTGCACGAATTCTGCTGACTGAAAATCCTCCGGCAAGCGTTGTTTGATGGTTTGCTCAATAACACGGCGGCCAGCAAAGCCCACAAGCGCGCCCGGCTCTGCCAAAATAATATCGCCTTGCATGGCAAAAGAAGCCGTAACACCGCCCGTTGTGGGGTCTGTAAGCACGGTAACGTACAAAAGCCCTGCATCGCTGTGCCGTTTCACCGCTGCAGACACCTTTGCCATTTGCATTAATGAAACAATGCCCTCTTGCATTCGTGCGCCGCCTGATGCGGTAAAAACAATAATCGGCAGACCATTTGCCGTAGCATACTCAAAGCCGCGTGTAATTTTTTCGCCCACAACAGAACCCATAGAGCCCATTATAAAACGATTGTCCATGACGCAGATATACGTATCTATTCCGCCTATTTTCGTTGTACCGCAAACAACAGCCTCTTTAATGTCTAATGTTTGACCAAGTTTTGCAATTTTTTCTTCGTATTTTGGAAATCCGATAGGGTTATCCGGCACCAAGTCGGCATTTTGCTCAACAAAGCTACCTTCATCTGACACAATTTCAATATAAAGCGGTGCAGAAATACGCTGGTGCGCCCCGCAAAACGGGCAAACCTTGTGCTTTCCTAGTTGCTTTCCATACACTACCTTCTTACACTTTGTGCATTTTTCCCACATTCCGTCAGGGACTTGCGGCCCTGCGCCTTTTGGTGCTTTTGGCAAGGTAACGTATTTTTTACGGCTAAAAATATTCATTTTTGAAGTCCCTCCTTTTCCAAAAATCGTAGGGGCGAGCAACGCTCGCCCGCTACTTAGGTATTGTTACCTTATGCAAGCCCTAGCAGCTTTTCAAGGGTTTTTGTGTGGTATGTTCCGTTTAGGAAGTCCTCGTTTTCTAAAATAATTCCATGTGTGTCTATATTTGTAACAATGCCGTCAATAACAAGCTCATCAAGCGCGCGCTTCATTTTTGCAATGGCTTCTTCACGGGTTTTGCCGTGCGTAATAACCTTTGCCACCATGCTATCGTAAAACGGCGGCATAACATAACCAGCATAAATACCAGAATCAACACGAATACCAAGCCCGCCAGCAGGTAAGAACATGTAGCTTATTAAGCCTGTGGTGGACGCATTTATACGACATTCGATGCTATGCCCGCTAAACTCAATTTCCTCTTGAGTTTTGGATAGCTTGTTGCCCGCAGCAACGGAAATTTGCTCCTTCACAAGGTCAAATCCTGTAATCATCTCGGTTATGGGGTGTTCAACCTGTATACGGGTGTTCATTTCCATAAAATAGAAATCTTTACCGTTAGCATCTAGCAAAAATTCCAAAGTCCCTGCATTTTTATAGTCCACCGCTTTTGCAGCTTTGATAGCTGCTTCGCCAAATGCTTGACGCAATTCGGGAGAAATAGCCATGGACGGAGCCTCTTCCACAACTTTTTGGTTGCGTATTTGCATGGAGCATTCACGCTCGCCAAGATGGATTATATTGCCGTATTCATCACCAATAACTTGTACTTCAATATGTTTTGCGCCAATTATAGCTTTTTCCATATAGATGTCATCATCGCTAAATGCACGCAAAGCCTCGCTTTTAGAAGCATCGTAATTTTTGCGGAGTTCGTCGTCATTTGCACAAAGCCGTATACCCTTGCCGCCGCCGCCAGCCGAAGCCTTTAATAGCACGGGATAGCCTACTTCATTAGCAAATTTCAACGCATCTTCCACACTGTCGACTGTGCCGTCTGTGCCTGGAATAACAGGCACGCCAGCTTTTTTCATAACATCACGGGCATTTGCTTTGTTACCCATTGCATCAATGGCAAGCGAGCCGGGACCAATAAATTTGATATTACAGTCCTCACACATTTGCGCAAAAGTTGTGTTTTCCGACAAAAAGCCAAAACCGGGATGAATGGCTTCTGCCTTGGTCAAAACTGCCGCCGAAATAATATTTTGCATATTAAGATAACTTTCGGTTGATGGTGATTCACCCACGCAAACCGCTTGGTCAGCCATTTGCACGTGCAATGCATCCTTGTCTGCCTTTGAATATATCGCAACAGTAGCAATGCCCATTTCCTTTGCGGCACGAATAACCCGCACGGCTATTTCGCCACGGTTTGCAATCAAAATTTTATTAAACATTTTCATGCCACTCCTTTAAGTTTTATTGCCCGACAAAGAATGTTAAATCCGCCTCTGCGGCTTTTTCATCACCAACATAAGCAACGCCCTTGCCAAGACCAGCAATTTTTTTAAGTTTCACAAATTCCACTTCCAAACGCAAAACATCCCCCGGTACGACTTTGCGGCGGAATTTTACATTATCAATCGCACCAAAATAAGCAATTTTGCCCTTATATTCGTCCATAGAAAGTAGTGCAACTGCGCCCGCCTGCGCCAAGGCTTCAACAATCAAAACGCCGGGCATAACAGGTTCTTGCGGAAAGTGTCCTACGAAAAATGGCTCATTCATGGTTACATTTTTGATGGCAACCACCTTTTTGCCCTCCTCCATCTCAATCACACGGTCAATGAGGAGAAAAGGCGGACGATGCGGAATTATTTCCATAATTTGGTTAATATCCAACATATTACACCTCTATAACAAATAGTGGTTGCAAGGCTTCCACCATGTCGCCATTTTCAACCATAACCTTCACAACAGTGCCGTCAACATCTGCTGTAATTTCGTTCATTATCTTCATCGCTTCCAAAATGCAAAGCACATCACCTTTTTTAACCACTTTTCCAACTGGGGCAAGCGGTGGGTTTTCGGGGTTTTGTGAGGCATAAAATGTTCCGACGATTGGGGAAGCGATGACATGACCGCTAACACGGTTTGTAGTTTCGTCTGGGTCTGCAAATTTAATTGGTGATTTTTCTGCCGCCGTTTCGGTCGCTGGAGCAACAGATGGAGCTGGTGCGTACGCGGCAGGGGCAACGGCAGGGGCGTAATTCATTGGTGGATAATAGCCATCTGCCCCCGCATTTTTGCTGGCAGAAACGTGCGCATTACCCATTGAAACACTTGCGGACGTAAATGCCGATTTTTCGATATATTCCAAAAGCTCTCTAATTTGTTTGTAATCCATAATTTATTCCTCCCATTTCTTAAAGGCAAGTGCGGCATTGTGTCCGCCAAATCCAAAATTATTTGATAGTGCGTATTTTATATCAATGTCAATAGCCGCATTTGGCACGTAATTTAAATCACAATCTTCGTCAGGGTTTTGGTAGCCCATTGTAGGCGGTGCAAAGCCCTCATTAATAGCAATGATGGTCGCAATGGCTTCCACGCCGCCTGCTGCACCTAAAAGATGCCCAATTTGTGATTTTGTAGAGCTAACCAGCAAGTTCTTTGCATGGTCACCAAAAGCCTTTTTAATAGCCGCCGACTCTGCCGCATCATTAAGGGGTGTGCTTGTGCCGTGAGCATTTATATAATTTATATCCTGAGGTGCAATTCCCGCTTCTTTAAGGGCGAGAGTCATGCATTTTGCCGCACCGCTGCCATCAGGGCTAGGGGCTGTCATGTGGTATGCATCACAATTTGCGCCATAACCCACAATTTCTGCCAAAATATTTGCGCCACGTGCTTTTGCATGTTCAAGGCTTTCTATAACCAAAATGCCCGACCCTTCGCCAATAACAAAGCCATTGCGGTCTTTGTCAAAAGGTATTGAGCCACGCGCTGGGTCTGACGACTGCGACAAAGCCGTAAGTGCGTTAAACCCCGCCACTGACGCACGTGTAATGGAGGCTTCCGTGCCGCCTGCAAGCATTATGTCGGCATATCCGTGCTTTATGGCACGAAATGCCTCGCCAATGGAGTGAGTTGCTCCCGCACAAGCCGTTACCACGCTGGTGCATATGCCTTTTGCTTCATAACGAAGAGCAACATTGCCCGCCGCCATATTTGAAATTATAATTGGAATAAATAGCGGCGCAATACGCATCGAGTCCTCTTTGCTATGAAGTTTTGCAACTTCGCTTTCAAAGGTTTCCATGCCGCCAATTCCCGAACTGATTATCACACCAAAGCGGTCTTTATTAATTTTTTCTAGGTCTAACCCGCTGGAAGCAACAGCTTCTTCGCTTGCTACAAGAGCATATTGAGAAAAGGTGTCAAGACGCTTTGCATCTTTTTTTGCAATGACGGGTTCGGGGTTAAAGTCTTTTACCTCTGCCGCCAAATGTATTGGCGAACCAGCCACAGACACTTTGGTGATGGGCGCAATGCCTACATCTCCACGTTTAAGTGCTGCCCCAAAACTAGCCACATCGTTGCCTATGGGAGAAATTATCCCCATTCCTGTTACGACTACCCTATTCATGGATTTCTCCTCCCTATGATGTATTGTATAGTAATTTAAGTTAAAAACCACAACTTAAATTACTGAATCACTTCGTGATTCAGACACCTCCTACGCTATGCTACGTCGGTGTCGGGCGTTCTATTTAACTCGAAAACACTTTAACGCTTCGTGTTAGTGTTTTCGAGTCAATTCACTATATCATACCGCCGTCAATGGTCACCACTTGGGCAGTCATGTAAGAACAATTTGCTACAAAATAAACTAAATCAGCTACCTCTTCAGGTTTGCCGTACCGACGCAATGCAATGCTGTCAAGCAATTTTGCTTTAACTGCCTCGGGCAAGACATCTGTCATGTCTGTTTCGATAAAGCCTGGTGCTACTGCATTTACAGTAATGCCACGGCTACCCAGCTCACGGGCGCAAGCCTTGGTTATGCCAATAAGCCCCGCCTTTGCGGCAGAGTAGTTTGCTTGCCCAGCATTGCCCATAATGCCCGCAACCGAGGCAATATTAACGATTGCGCCGCCACGCTGTTTAAGCATTATGTTTGACACATGGCGCATTGTGTTAAAAGCCCCTTTGAGGTTGGTGTCTACAACAGCGTCAAAGTCGACTTCTTTCATTTTAAGGATAAGCCCGTCACGGGTTATGCCTGCATTGTTTACAAGATAGTCCACTCGTCCAAATTTTTCCATGGCGGCATTTATAAGGCTTTGGGCTTGGTCAAAATTGCTAA
>Ga0136643_10016415_pt1 | contig 11131 bp, 7 predicted proteins | sample TergutLab28metaG_FD_96883 | JGI IMG/M metagenome (GOLD analysis project Ga0136643, IMG submission 96883) | Labiotermes labralis P1 segment gut microbial communities from Petit-Saut dam, French Guiana - Lab288 P1 (version 3) (version 3) | ecosystem: Host-associated > Arthropoda: Insects >... | reverse complement strand
TGAAAAATCGTTAGATATTGCTATTTCTTTGCCTATAACCCACCTTTCTTGCTATTCGCTTACCGTAGAAGACAATACGCCCCTTGCAAGCGAGCAATATTCGCCCCTTCGATTGTCAATGCCGGATGAGGATAAAGACAGGGAATTTTACGTCCTTGCAATAAAAAAGCTATTAGATGCGGGTTTTGAGCATTATGAAATTTCTAATTGGACAAAAAAAGGGTACGAATGTCGGCACAATATAGGGTATTGGACACATAGGCAGTATATTGGTTTTGGGCTTTCTGCAGCATCTTTTATTGACGGCAAAAGACTAAAAAAGAGCGATAATATCGATGGATATATAGGCGGCGACTTTGCTTTTCAAATTTTAGAAAAGCTTAACGAAGCGGCTTTGATGGCGGAGCATGTTGTGCTTGGTTTACGTATGATTGGCGGCATAAGTCAAAGCGAATTTACATACAGGTTCAATCATAGCATCCACGACATCTTTGGCAGCAAAATCGCAAAATTTATTAAAAGCGGCCTGCTTTTGCAAGACGGCGACAAAATTGCTTTAACACCAAAAGGCATCGACTTATCAAATACTATTTTTTCAGACATAATATAGGCAAGCACAGATTTACTCCAATCCAATCCTTCCGACCAAGAGGACGGCAGGTGTATTTGACCGAACTTTGGTCAAATACACCATAAGGACGAGGGAGAGAAGGATTGTGATTGGAGTTGGTCTGTGGTTACATAGACGAGGTGGGTTGTGTGAAAAAGTTTATAGAAAAGTTTGTCGGCAATACGCCACATGCACTTAAGTATTTGGCGGTGGCAATTTTTGCTGCTATCGTGGTGCTTGGTGTCGTATATGCCTTTGTACTGCGCAACACAAACGACCCTATTATAATAGCAAGTCAGCAAGACAATAACGATGTCATCACTACCGACAACTCAAACTACGTATTGGAGCAATATTGCCCACAACCACAAGAAGAAGTCCGCCAAAACCTTATTATGATACATATAAGCGGACATGTAGCAAATCCAAATGTATACGAATTTTACGAAGGTGCAAGGGTTATTGATGCGGTAAATGCCGCCGGCGGGCTGACCGAGTACGCCGACGAAGACTCAATAAATCTTTCAGACTTTTTATACGACACCATGCGTATTATTATTTTTGGCATTTCCGACAATGCTCCACATGCCACATCAGGAAGCGGCGCACCAAATGTCGGCATAGCTTCTACCGCAACAGGCAGCTTGATAAACATTAATACAGCCAGTATTGAACAACTTATAACTTTAAACAATATAGGCGAGTCTAGAGCAAGAAATATCATAGCCCATCGTGAAGAACGCGGCGGTTTTAGGAATATTGAAGAGCTTATGAATGTAACGGGCATTGGAGAAAGTATCTTCAATGGCTTGCGGGATAGTGTAACAGTTGGGAATTAATGCATATAAAGGGGAGAGGGTAAGATGCCAAGCAAAATATTGTTAGTAGACGATGAAAAGCTAATCGTAAAAGGTATAAAATTTGGGCTAGAGCAAGACGGAATGGACGTGGTGACTTGCCATGACGGAGAAGAAGCACTGGCCTTTGCAAAAGAAGAGAATTTCGACCTTCTTATTCTTGACATTATGCTTCCAAAAATGAGCGGCTTGGATGTTTGCCGTGCGGTGAGGGAGTTTTCCAATGTCCCCATCATTATGCTTACTGCCAAAACAGAGGATATGGATAAAATAATGGGGCTTGAATACGGCGCAGATGACTACATCACAAAGCCTTTTAATATATTGGAGCTTAAAGCACGTATAAGGGCTGTTTTACGCCGCAGCAAATTAAGACCTCAGACGGATAGCGCAGTTTCTATCGAAGAGGGTAATGTAATTTTTGTGCGAGGATTAAAGATTGATACAAATTCCCGCAAAGTACATCTTGATGGTAGGTCGGTAGGCGTTACGGCGAAGGAATTTGACCTTTTGGAAATTTTGGTTTCGGAAGCAGAGCGAACCTTTACTCGTGAAGAATTGTTGCAAACCGTTTGGGGTTACGATTATCCAGGGGACGTGCGCACGGTGGACGTACACATACGCCGTCTGCGAGAAAAAATCGAAGCAAACCCAAGCCAGCCAAAATACATCCACACTAAATGGGGAGTTGGATACTTCTTTAGATAGGAGCTGTTATGCAAAATTGGGTCAAATCTAAAAGCAAAGTTATTTTAAGCGGCGTACGAACCCTGCGCTTCAGGCTTTTTTTAGCTTTTGTTTTGGTGGGGTCTTTGCCGCTATTCCTGCTTTGGTCTATTGTTTCAAGGGCGATAGACGACCATCTTATCCAAGAACAGTTAAGCAATTTGCGCTCCAACTTAACCACCTTTGCTACTCATGTTGGTACAATTCAAGGATACATGACAAGCTCTGTCGTGCAAGATTTTCGTAGGGGGGAATTTGGTCAAACCAGCGAGGCTTTGTCATCACGTATTGTTGTTGCCAATACCATGAGCAATGTTTTGTACGACTCGCAGCAAGGACTTATGGAAGGGAGACAGTGGCCCAGCCCCTTAATGATGACTGCCTTGGATGAAATGCATAGTTACGATATAGCAATCCTTGATGACTCGGTAGTCATCTCCATAGCCGTTGCTATTGTTAATGAAGAAAACAGTATCATAGGTGTTGTAAAATTAGAGCATAATATGCCAGAAGCCGGTGCATTAATAGCAGGTATTAATAATCAAGTCTTGTGGCTTTTGGGCATTATCGCCGCAATAGTCGTTGTTCTTGTTTTTATAATAGTTTCATGGTTTGTGCGTCCATTGCGCCGTGTTTTGATAGCCCTGCGTTATTTTTCCGAAGGGCATTTTAGCCGCAGAATAGCAGTAAAAGGCAATGACGAAATTTCCGCTATTGGTATTGCTTTTAATGACATGGCTCAAAAATTGGAAACCGTGGAAACAGCAAGGCAAGAATTTGTGTCTAATGTATCGCATGAGCTTAAAACGCCGCTTTCGTCCATAAAGGTGCTGAGCGAATCTCTTTTGTTGCAAAAAGATGCTGATATAGAAACTCATCGTGAATTTTTAACAGACATAAACTCGGAAGTAGATAGGATGGCAGATATTGTAAACGAACTGCTAACCCTTGTGCGCCTTGACGAAACCGACCTACCTCTTAACATAAGCTCTCTTAACCTCAATGAATTGATAAGGGGGTGCATTAAGCGGCTGACACCTTTGGCAAACCAAAAGGATGTCGTTATACAGTTTCCCCCCAGCCGCAATGTAATAATTGACGGTGATGAAATGAAGCTGGTTTTGGCAATATCCAACCTTATCGAAAATGCTGTTAAATACAGTCATCCCAAAGGTGAACCTGTTAAAATTCAACTTAAATCGGACGCAAAAAACGCCTATATAACCATTGCCGACAGCGGCATTGGCATTGGCGAAGAAGACCAAAGCAAAATTTTTTCCAGATTTTATAGAGCAGATAAAGGCAGGGACAGAGAAACAGGGGGTACCGGTCTTGGGTTGGCAATAACCCATAAGACAATTTTATTGCATAATGGCGGCATAAGGTTAGCAAGCAATTTGGGCGAAGGGAGCATTTTCACAGTTCGCCTTCCAATCAACGCACCTTCATAATGGCTTTTATGCCTTGCAAGAAAGGAGCAAAAATGAGCAAAAATTCCCGTAAAAATAAAAAGAACTCCCGCAGTCCGCTATTGCCTATTTTGGCTTTGGCGGCGGCTGCTATTTTTGCCGTTTTAATAATCTTTGATCCATTTTCTAACGATGATTATAACGGTGTCGATGGTGATAACGAAAATGGTCAGCAGATAGACCAAAACGGCGACATGGAGTTGGAGTATATTGACATCATCTTCCGTTTTCCTGATGCCGAAGGTATGTTGCAAGAAGAATTGCGCCAAATGGAACTTCGGGCAGACAATGACATGGTGCGGGCTATAATTTACGCACTTCAAAATGGCCCGCAAGACCCAGAGCTCAATAATGTTATGCCTGCTGGGCTTTTAGTGGAAAATTTTCATGTCATTCCTGATTCCAATGAACTACGTGTCGTCTTTTCTTCGGAATTTGATGAGCTTACTCATGCCCAAAGAATTATTTTAACCGCATCCATGGTGTATACTTTAACCGAGCTAGACTTTGTGGAGTATTTAGAATTTTTCGTAGGTCAACACCCTGTTTTGGATGGTAACGGCATTCCTTTTGGTTTGCGAAGCCGTGCAAACACTATTTTAGATACTGATATAGATGTGCCTACCACAACAATTGTGTTGTATTTTATGGACGAACAAAGCATGGGCTTGATAGCCGAACCTCGCACAATAGCAACAGACGCTTTTACTTCTGACGCTGAAGCCATTGTAGCCGCACTTTTGCAAGGTCCGCAGCGAAGCGACCTTTTTGCCGTAATACCTTCATATGTTACGGTATTGGATGTTAATGTAATGAGCGACTTGGCTTCGGTAAATTTTGCTCCGGATTTTTTGAACATTTTTGCTGGCGGCGGCACTCTTATGGAACGAATGGTGGTATACTCTTTGGTGAACTCCCTAACAGAGCGACCAGAAATTAATCGGGTGCAGATTTTGATAGGAGGCTTTCCTCTGCTTCCCGACGACACTGACGTTAGTCTTCATACCGATTTTTCACGCCCTTTTGAGCGTAACGAATCAGTTATCAGAGGGGAATAGGCCATGGCACGACCTATGCTTTGGGTTTTTATATTTTTGGCAGGCGGTATTTTAGTTGGACGTAATTTTGGTTTGGGCGGCTGGTTGGTCGCCCTTGGCATTGCCGCTGTTGTTTTAGCGGGTTTATGCTACGCTATTTATCGACGCAAAATTGCCGTCATTCTGCCTTTGTTCGCCCTTTTGGGAGCTATTTCTGCGTACAATGTCATCAATCCCACGGACGCTGTGCTTGAAGAAGTAGCTTTACGAGAGGGCTTTGTACGTGTCGAAGGCATTGTTCAAGACATATCGCTAACCCGCACGGGCCGTCAGCGTGTTAGTATTGACACAAACTTTTTCATAATAGGGGCATCTCCCGAAAGACATTATTCCTCCTTGCGGATACAAGCCTTTTTGCCAGATGGCGAAGAAACAGTGCTTGGGCAACGTGTATTGGTTTCGGGATACTTGCAAACCCTTGAAGGAGTACGAAACCCTGGCGGATTTAACGAATTTCAGTTTTTGCGAAGCCGAGGCATAGAATATCGGCTTTTTGCCGAGTCCGTAGAAATGTATGATATAAATATGACCATAGGCATGCATATCCGCTCTTTTGGTTTACGGTTGTCGGATGTTTTTCATCAAGTGCTTCCTCCCGACATGGCAGGGATAATGTCTGCCATGATAGTAGGCGACCGCAGTGGGCTTGATAATGACATCCGTGATTTATATTCTTCTGTTGGCATGTTTCATATTCTTGTGGTTTCGGGGTTACACGTAAATATTTTGGCGTTGTTTTTTGGTGCGGCATTAAAATTTTTGGGTGTAAAATCGAATAAAGCAAGAGGGATTGCAACCATCGGCTTTATTGTGGTTTTTGCAATAATGACGGGGGCTGGCGTTGCAACTGTCCGCGCTTCTATAATGGGAATAGCCTTCATATTGACAAAACTATTCGGTTTTCAAAATGACAGCACAACGTCGTTAAGCATAGCGGCAGTTGCTTTGCTGCTTTTTCAGCCGCTATTTTTGTTTGACATCGGCTTTATCTACTCCTTTACAACTGTGGCGGCATTAATTTATCTTTCACCAGCCATTAAAAAAATTCTGCCAAAATATGTTGCAAACAATTTCGTATCATCAACTTTTGCGGCAACCGTCGTATATATGATAATAAACTCCCTTATGTCTTTTGAATTTTCATTATATTCGCCATTGGTCAACTTATTATTATTGCCCACCGTGTCTATTGTGGTAATTTTGGGATTTTTAACAGCTTTGGTTGGACTTGTAAGTACAACTTTTGCAAGTATTTTTGCAATGCCCGTTTGGGTGTTGCTGTCTTTTTATGAAAGGGTTATGGAAGCGGTATCACACGCACCTTTTTCCACTGTGCTGACAGGAAGACCTTCCACGGTAACCCTCATCACTTTATCAATGTCTATAATTGCATTTATTATAATTATTAATGGCAACAAAAAAAGAGTGGCAAAAAGTTTGCTGGTGGTTGTTTCAGTTGCATTTGTAACTCTTGCTGCACAGTTTGCTGTAAACACACTCAACCCACACATCAATACCACATTCCTATATGTTGGTCAAGGCGACAGTGCCGTAATTTCCCGTGGAAGCAACGCTATTATAATAGACGGCGGGGGTGCTTTTGGGCGTGAACTTGGCGAAAATACAGGAATTCTCACTCTTATTCCTTACCTCAGCTACCGAGGCGTACCCCAAGCCACCGCCATAATCACTCATAACCACAGCGACCACGCCATTGGCATTGTAGAAGCAATAATGGCAGGGCGTATTGAGCATTTGATATTGGCACAAGCAAACAGTGAGCCCGAAAATTACGCATACAATTTGGCAATAGGCACGGCACAAGAAATGGGCATTTCTGTTACATATGTATCAAGCGGCGACGTTATCGAGTTTTTTGATATGCGATTATACATTCTTTCACCCCATTATGAAAGTAATTTCAGAAGTGAAAACGACAATTCGCTTGTGATTAGGGCGGTACACGGGGATTTTTCCATGTTGTTCACGGGGGATATTGAAAGCACTGCAGAGAATTACTTGGTGCAGTCTGGTACAAATATTAACACAGACATTTTGCAAGTTGCACATCACGGCAGCCGAAGCTCCACCACAGAAGCATTTTTACAAACGTCAAGTCCACAATTTGCAATAATTTCAGCAGGGCGAAATTCAATGTTTGGTCATCCCCACGCAGAAGTTACAAATAGGCTGGATGCACACGGTGTGAATTGGATGAACACAGCAACCCATGGAGCAATTACTGTGCGCACAAATGGTAGAAGTATGACTATCAATACAATGTTAGGAGGGCATTAGACTTGTCAACAAAAGAATTAAACCAACACGTGAAAATCGGAGAATTTGTGCCTGTATACCTTTTTTACGGCACAGAGAGCTTTTTGATAGGGCATTGGCAAAAGAGGCTTTTGGAGGCTCTTATGCCTAATGCTGACTTTAGCGGCGGTTCGCTTAATTTTGAAACAATGGATGGTAAAACCCCCGCCCCAATCATAATTAACTCCGCCGAAACCTTACCCTTCATGTCGGAGCGTAGGGTTATTTTACTGCGGGACACGGGGCTTTTTGAAAGCGGGCGCAAAGACGACAGCGAGGCAATAGCCGAATACATCAAAGATATACCCGAAACCACAGTTATAATTTTTGTCGAAAGCAAGGTTGATAAGCGGGGCAAATTGTTTAAACGTGTAAAAGATGCTGGCTTTGTGCTGGAAGCCGCAACGCCGCAAGAAAGCGAGCTTGCCGAATGGGCAACAAAACTTTGTGCAGCTCGTGGAAAAAACCTCGCACGTGGTGCGGCCTTCCATCTCATCCGCAGCACCAAAGCCGACATGCAGCATTTGTACAACGAGCTGGAAAAATTAGTGTCGTATGTAGGCGACACCACGGAAATTACGGTAGATGACGTGGACACTTTGTGCGCAAAATCCCTTGATGTCGTAATTTTTGACCTTACAAAGGCTTTGGCTGTGGGTGATGCCCGCACAGCAACAGGCATTTACCACGGGCTTATTGCCATGAAAGAAAGCCCGCTAATGGTGCTTTCCATGATAGCCCGTCAATTCCGCTTTTACCTTCAATGCGGCGAACTGGCAGCGGCTGGTATGCCCCAAAAGGACATCGCCGCAAAGCTGGGTCAGCACCCCTTTGCCGTAAAAGAATTTGTTGCAGGCAGCCGCAAATTTACAAAAGACCAAATGCTGTCTGCATTTGAAAACTGCCTCGAAACCGACTTTGCAATTAAAAGCGGAGAAATACCAGACGTACTTGCCGTAGAAACGCTAATTGTGAAGTTGTGCGCCTTACAAAAAAGATAGAGGAGGAAAATACGTGAGACTATTGTGGAATGAAATAGAAAAAAACGCAATGGCGTTTGGAAAACGCTGGCGTGGCGCAACGAGTGAAAAACAGGACGGGCAAGGCTTCATGGAGGGGCTGCTTCGTGTGTTTAGCACGCAAGATGCCCGCACAGTCGGCACTTTTGAAGAAAAAACCAAAATTGAGAGCAGTACAAAATGGATTGACTATTTGTGGCGTGGAAAAATTGCCGTTGAAATGAAGTCAAAGGGCGAAAATCTAACGGATGCCTTGGAGCAACTGCGGGAATACATGCATAGCCTTGCCCCCGAGGATGTCCCCGACCTTTGGGTGGTGTCCGATTTTGAAAACATTTGGCTTTCACGCCGCTCCACCAACGACATGTGGAAGTTTAAAACCAAAGACCTTCGCAAGCATGTGCGAAAATTTGCAGACCTTGCGGGATATGAAACAGAAAGAGACCGAGGCGACGGACTGGTGCTTGACAGCAAAGCCGCCGAAAAAATGGCAAAACTCCACGACGGCTTAAAATCCTTTGGTTACGACGGACACAATTTGGAGCTTTATTTGGTGCGCCTGCTTTTTTGCATGTTTGCAGACGACACAAATATTTTTGCAAAAGACAGCCTATATAGGTATGTGGAGCAAACAAAAGAAGACGGCAGCGACCTCTCCTTCCACATTTTCCAGCTTTTTGAAATTTTAAACACCCCTGATGACGTACGTGCAAAACGCCCGCATCTTAAAGCCCTTTACGACAATTTCCGCTACATAAACGGCACATTATTTGAAAACCCACTGCCGCCAGCCGAATTTAACCAAAAAATGCGCTCTTTGCTTATGGACTGCATTGACTTTGACTGGTCAAGCATTTCGCCCGCCATTTTTGGCGCAATGTTTCAAGGGGTAATGGATGATAAGCAGAGGCGGGAACTTGGGGCGCATTACACCGACGAAGACAATATCAACAAGCTAATAAACCCCCTATTCATGGACGAATTATGGGCAGAATTTGAACGCTCAAAAACAAGCGAGCAAGCCCTAGACGCTTTTCACAACAAAATTGCAAACCTTAAATTCCTCGACCCCGCTTGCGGTTGCGGCAACTTCCTCATTGTTGCTTATATTGCCCTGCGAAAGCTCGAGCTTGCCATCCTTGAAATGAAAACAAATGTCCACCAAATGCGCCTTGATGCCGCCCAAATGCTAAAAGTAAACATAACCCAATTCTACGGCATAGAGCTGGAAAACTTCCCATGCCAAATTGCACAAGTAGGCATGTGGCTTGCCGACCACCAAATGAATATGAAGGTTTGGGACATGTTCGCCATCCCCCATTACAACCTGCCGCTAAAACAAACAGCAACCATCATCCACGCAAATGCGCTACGAATTGACTGGGAAACCATCACATGTAAGGGCGGCAACCTGCCGCCCGAAAAAGTGGATTATATTTTGGGAAACCCGCCATTTTTAGGAGCAAGAATAATGAATGCCCAACAAAAAGAAGATATGAACCACATTTTTGGCAAAGTAAAAGGGATTGGCAATTTGGACTATGTAACGGCGTGGTATAAAAAAGCCGCCGACTATATGGAAAGCACCCGCATTAAGACTGCTCTTGTTTCCACCAACTCCATATCACAAGGCGAACAGCCAGCCATTTTATGGAAGCCTTTGATGAAGAGGGGTATATACATAAACTTTGGTGTGCCTACTTTTAGATGGGATAACGAGGCAAAGGGTAAAGCGGCGGTGCATTGTGTTATAATCGGGTTTAGCTATATCAAAACTGAGCCTAATGTAAACCCCTATTTGCTGGAAGCTCCTAGCGTTTTTATTGAGAGCAGCAAAAAGCCTTTGAGCGACGTGCCTGATTTAATTTTTGGCAATATGCCTAATGATGGTGGCAATTTTATCATCAAAGCTGATGAATACGAGGAATTTTTAAGTGCTGAGCCTAAATCAAAAAATTTTATAAGAAAATATCTAGGCGCAGAGGAGTTCATCAATAACACTGAACGTTATTGTTTGTGGCTTATTGGGGCAACCCCACAAGATTTACGCTCTATGCCTATGGTTATGGAGCGTGTACAAAATGTTAGAACTTTAAGGCAAACTAGCACAAGAGAAGCAACGAGAAAAAAGGCGAACACTCCAACACTATTTGCAGAAATTAGACAACCGTCAACTGAATATGTGATAATTCCGAGGGTTTCCTCTGAAAATAGGCGATATATTCCAATGGGATTTTTACCTTCCGAAGTTATAGCGAGCGACGCAACCCTCATCATTCCAAATGCAACCTTATACCATTTTGGTATACTAACCAGCAATGTCCACATGGCATGGACAAGGGCAGTCTGCGGTCGCCTTAAAAGCGACTACCGCTACTCCAAAGACATAGTCTACAACAACTTCCCGTGGCCGCAAGCGGACGAAAAACAACAAGCAGAAATAACAACCCTTGCCCAAGCCGCATTAGACGCAAGGGCAAATTACCCCACCAGCTCCCTAGCAGACCTCTACGACCCCCTAACCATGCCGCCCGACCTTTTGCGCGCCCACCAAAACCTAGACAAAGCCGTAATGAAGCTATACGGCTTCCCCACAAAAAACTTCACCGAAGCAGACTGCGTAGCCGCATTAATGCAGCTATACCAAAACCTAACCGCCAAATAAAAACAGTCGGTTGAACGTAGGGGCGGTTTTTAACCGCCCGCAGAAGCTGCCGCTTTGCAAAATACACCCACCAACCAAAAGCAAGACGGGCGGCTAATAGCCGCCCCTACAATAATCAATACGCTTTACCAAATAAAAAAACTTGCAAAAACATCATCGTTGTGCTACAATAACAAAAAGAGCAATCGCAAAGCGGTTGGCTTATGAGTGAGTTGATTAAATAACCGTATCACATTGAGCCGTGGCGGTTATTTTCTTTTAAAAGAAAATTTATCTAACATGAATTTTGCTACCTTTATCAATTCGACAAAGAATATGTAAATTTCATAACTAGACATAGCGTCACCTCCTTTCGGAGGAAATGCCAACCGC
>Ga0136643_10016413_pt1 | contig 11132 bp, 8 predicted proteins | sample TergutLab28metaG_FD_96883 | JGI IMG/M metagenome (GOLD analysis project Ga0136643, IMG submission 96883) | Labiotermes labralis P1 segment gut microbial communities from Petit-Saut dam, French Guiana - Lab288 P1 (version 3) (version 3) | ecosystem: Host-associated > Arthropoda: Insects >... | reverse complement strand
CCTCCCCCCCCCCATCCCACTTCCTGAAGATCAATATTCATATTATGATCCCATTTATGCCTTGGTCATGCAAGTGGTCTCTTTCCGCCAGGTTTCCCCACCAAAACTACGTATACACCTCTCTTCTCCCCCATGTGTGCAACATGCCCCACCCATCTCATTCTTCTCGATTTGATCACCTGAACAATAAAGGGACACCTTTAACATTTGTGTGCCTTTACTGTTACATCTTTAAATAGCACAAGAGGAGATGAAAGGTTCTGGACTGACTGGTAAAAAGTGTACCTGGAATTTAATGTGCTCATAATTTCCTCATTAACAAAATTTTAATTTGTTATCGTCATTCTACAAATAAAGGAACTTCCAGCATTTGTGAAATAATTTATTTATGTTTGTAGCTCTATACAGCCAATCATAATAGTTATAATTTCTTATATTTTCAGAGATTTATAATGATTTTATCTGAACATCTGGTGCGCAGTGACACAGATGGAAGAGACTTCAATACACACTGGTACAAATGGACGATTGGACGTTTGCAGCAAGTTTTCCTAGTGGTATGTAGACTATAACTGGGCATATTACTTGCTTTTATCACTTCATATTTAAATGTAACCTATTTTATCCCTCTCATTGTTGAACCAGAAAATGGATAGGTGACAGACCTACCATCTAGCACATTACTGTTCCTGCCCTTATGTGTATTCATAGCAAGAATCTATTTTAGCAGGGTTGAAGATTGGCCAGTGTAAGGATGTGTGTAAGTACATATTTCTATGTTATTTCAGTATCTTCCTTTTTTTGTTTTTGTTTTTCAGCACCATGAACAGGTTCAGAAGTACAGCTCTACTTTGGAGACTCTTCTTTTCACACAAGATTTGGATCCACATATCTTGGAAGTGTTTCACCAGTTCACATCTCTTCGTGCTTAAGAATTTACTTCTTAACAGACAAAATTACTGAACATTTTGAGTGACTGGGTATATAGTGAAAGTTATGGAATTATGGTGGTTTGGCCTTCAGTGGAATAAACTAGTGGTGTGACAGCAGTTGATCTACTTACAGTTTTTGGAAAATACATACCAATATTACCTTCATTTGAATGGTGACATCGCCATTTCGTGGGTACGTCTGTACAGTACTACCATGTTTACTTGCATAATTTGTGCTCTCCTACTCTGAGACAGATGACAGAAAAAAATTACAAATACCATATTTGTACCTCAAACTTTCAACTTCTTTCTAGTTAAGTAAGTCTTGAATATTGCTACCTTCTCTACTTCTAAAACTTCATAACGCCAGTTTTTAATAGTTGTTAGATTATGTGTAGAATACGTTCTGTGTAGTGTTTGCTTTCATCTGGCAAAACTTCACAAGTTTAACCTGAGCAGTGCTTTTACTGTTTCAGTTCACAGACCCATTATATCTTCTGTTAATAAAATATAGGCTAGTTGTCATCTGAAAAATTTATAAAAAAGTTTTGAAAGGTTTTAGAAGTGAGGAGATGGCGTAATTGATCACGTAGTGTGTGCCATTATGTACTGCCTTTCTCTCGGTTTGTGTTTTTTCATTGGTAACAGGTGTGTTGAGGGTTCCAAAATAATACAATCAAGTGTCAGTGCTTGCTTTTTTCACAAAAAAGGCATGGGGGCCCGCAGATGGCAGTGGACAGGCAGGCGTTCAGGCATGACATTTATGGCAGAAGGAAAGGAGGAGAGGCTGACAGGCATTATATATGAAAGAAGCTGCAGTCATTGGCATCCATATTCTTTTTGCGGGTGGTGTGTATGTTATTAATGTTATCATCTGAAGGGAGTACCAGATTAATTGTAGAGTATGCCAAAAAGAACAGAAATCAAGCATTTGTACTTGCAACTGATCTGTCACTCAATATTATTCAGCTGTGATTTTTCTAAGTTGAACAGTCTGAGAACTGGTATGCACATATTTTGTGCTGCGCAAGTTTCAGTCTCAAATTTTTTGTTAAACTGCATAAAAACACAAGTAAATGGTAGTATTTGAATGGATTTTATAATTTAACTCTAAAAATGTGTCATGAATGTAATTATTTTTTAAAGGGCATGGATTTTATGCCAAACATTCGCCTCTTGGTGGACACATACTGGATGCGGCCTTTTGATTTTGGTTTTTACATTATTGATAAAAAATGATTCCCAGTTGCTTATGAGTACTGTATTTGATTTGGTTTTATATTGTGACATCAAATAACAACTGATCCATTGAAATTTATCATTTATGAATAAATTAGATATAATAACAGCTTAATTTGTGGAGGTCTGCTGCTTGTTGCCATAAATGTGGGTCACCAGATGAAGTATGGAATTACGTACCTTGAAAGATGTGTTAAATGCCATGTTCACCTTTACAGTCTGCCACTGTGTGTGCATATGGTGTTATTTACTACTATATATGTTCTTTTTACAGGAAGGTAGTACATATTTGAGCATTGCAATTCATACTGTAATGCACACATCAGTATTCCATATTCTAGATATGTCTAAATATGCAGATGTAGTCTTTTTTGTGTATAACACAGGCATATTGATCATGTCATATATTAAGTGAACATGCACATTTATTTTATTACCAGATAATAACTGCGTGTGACATTCTTTACAGTGTGACGTAGTACAAAGTCCCTAAAGACGGGGGGGGGGGATGAACATTGAACTTTATACCATTTACAGTACTATAAAATGTATCATATATTATACAAAAGTAATAATTTTCACATATTTTACCAGTGTCATTCGTATGACAGAACCTTCCTTGTTGTGTCCACTTAATGGCTGTCCACTGGTTTACTGACTGTGCTTCTTGATAAGCTGCAAGACATCTTCAACATCTTCTCGAGATCCTAGGAAGATGGGGCTTCTTTGGTGGATACTCTCAGGAACTATATCCAAGATTGGGATTGTCCCATTGGATGCAAGTCCATCAGCTTGTGTCAGGATGTATGCCATCGGACAGCATTCGTACAACAGTCGAAGCTGCAAATAATTGTAAGTGGTACAAATATACAGTAGCCATACCACTTCCTTTATAGGTGATACATGGGCCAAACAGAGCTTAGATCTCAGTATAGTGACTAGGCTGCAGGTTAGACAACAAAGGAATCCTGGTTTAATTCCCAATACGGGAAAGAGACTTTTCTCTTCTCCAGAGTGCCCTAGGAGTAAAGTGGCTAGCAGTTGAAGCTGACCACTCATCTCTACCCAATGTCAGGAACATGTGGAGCATATGCCTATAATGCATGTATAATTAAGCACAGGGGCAAGTTAACATTTATTTTTATATGGGTCAAAGAGTAACCATTCCATTAACTAACAAAATTATCAAGGATGTTGTCCTTTTTTTTTTTTGAGAGAGAGAGAGCGAGAGAGAGAGTTAACTTGAATTCAATCCATATTCTGACATTCTTGAAGGTCAGTTATGTGTGCCTTTCATATCTTTCCCATGCACTGTATATTTCCTGTCTGTATGCCTTTAAATTAGCTGGTGATTATCCAGATTCTTGGAATAGATTGTTTTTATGTTCCTGCCTCGTATTCTTGTAATTCTGGAGCACTTTTGAGGGGATGGGGATCTAATGAAGCCTGTGGTGTGAACAGGTATGTGCAAAGATGTGTAGTTTTATTTGAGTTCATACAAACCATACCTATTTGTCAAGAAATCCTTCTCCCTCCATTTGGTTAAAGTGTTTCTCCTTTAACTAATGTCAGTTTGATTAACGCCAGAAACTCTGTACTTTTCCCTGTGTGGCATTCAGTAATATGGTGCATTTTGAGTAGATTCAGCAAAGTATTTTCATGTTCTCAACACACACATGACCACATTTAGATTGCCTACTTGCCTTTCCTTTGGGAGCTTCAGATGTGGCTGGGTACATAAAAATTCCTCCATATTTGAGGGTTCTGTGGACGTCAGCAACCATCGAGCCTACATATCGAGCACCATACGGCTTCCCGTTCTTCATGAAACAGTTCAAGAGCACAAGTTGTTTAACGTGTGAAAACAACTGAGCAAGATCATTGATGTCTGTGTGAGCTGTAATGGCATCTCTTGATATTTCCAAGTATTTGATACCAACAAATAGGAATAGAAATATTGGCAGTATGTTCAATGCATATATAGCATGGATATTATATCACTGCTTTGTCGGGTGTGCTAGGAGAGCAGTGATGTCACACAAGTCTGGTAGTGAGAGAGGTATTGTGTTGAATGAAGTGCTGGACAGTATTATTCATTCTCTTAAAGTCATATTCATTACTGTGCTTATGTTGTTACAGTGCTCTGCCAATTTTGGTGATTCAGCATCGTTAAAGACATAAATTATAAAAATTCTAAGTACATAATTAAGTACATAGTTCATTATGCTTGTAGCATATGACATGTTTTTCACATTTAACAGTACAGAATCCCCACTTTCACATCACTGTTCCCAGAAACATAGCTTGGCTACCCTGGTTGTTCGCACAGATTGTAGACTGGGGGGCAGGCGAACTGGACAATGGACACACACGCACTCACACATATTATGATTCAGAAATACTTTTCACAGACTTTGTGGTGAATTATAAGTTAAAATCAAATAAAAAGACACCTTTGGACATGAGTTGATTCAAGCTCTTGTGCTGAGCTACAGAACACAAAAGATACTTAGAGAACTGAGAAGTGGCAGGGTAAATGAAACAAGATGTCACAATTTTGTCTTACTAATGTAGGAGAACATACCAAATTAAAAGTTTTTGACCTTGCTAGATAGTGAAACGTGGTAAAATCTCAAAATTTATATACCTAGTTACACCTGCAGTTAAAGCAGCACTTATTAAATTTCAAAATGTTCAATAGCTCATTTATAAATAAAGTTAAAATATTAATGGTCAAATAGTTAATGCATGTCAGTCTGTTCGTGCTGCCAGCTGAGGCCACTGTATGTTTATGGCTTCAGTTTGTTACCAAACTGGACACAGTTTTACTTAAGGCACATACAGTGTTACAGAGTCTTCGACAGTTCTTAATACTGTACCTATAGCTTATACTTCATAGGTGAAGGTAATGGTGTTCCTGTAAATGCCACAAAGACACATTCTTAACCTCGACACTAGATATACATGAGTGGTCAGTCTGGCTGCTGTACCCCCCGCTCCACCTCCACCCACCCCGCAGGGAAAGAATCCCCAGTACGCTGTCAAATAAAATTTTTCCAACATTCTTCTCTCAAGGTTAGCTCTATGTATATATGAACTGTTGTTGTAGATTTAATACCTACTGATCAGATAATCTGCATCTGTCCAACACTGGAAGTAGAGGAATGTGCATGTGTGCATACATGCTTTTAAGGTGAGGAGGGGCAATGAAAATGTGTACCTAGGAATCGCTTGTTATTTTCACTGTAATCAGTTAAAAATTACAAAGATGCTCATGAAAGTATTACAAAGTACTAAGATTAACATGAATTGCTTCTTGTCTGTCTTAAGTATTTGACCATAGAATAAAATGGAGCAGCCATGTAAGGAAACTAACAGTAACTATTAATGAGCTTTAACAGGCTTCAAGTAAGAGGGAATTGTCTTCACTGTCTGTTCAAAACAGTACATCTCTCACCTTTGGATCCTTCTTGCTGCTTACATATTCCTTAATGGCTTCGTCCCACATATATGAATATCCTTCATTGATACTGATGATGTTACCACGCTTAGGCACTTTGATGTCAATGTCAGTGAGAACAAATTCTCCAATAGCCTTGTAAAAAAGAACAAATTATTACTGCTAAACAAAATCTTGTTTGGTTGTCAAAGTAAATATGTATTTGAAAAATATAATTTTTTGATGTGATGCCATTTGGTCTGGAAGAAATTCACTGCTGTTTTGGAAGAATGTGCTGTTATATAGTTACTGACATTGTGGAGTAATTATTTGGTAAAAATTTGTAGGCATTCGTCACAAGTGTTGGTAAATTTTAACCAGACTGTGTAGTGCCATACATGACAACAGCACTTCTCATGGTCACAACCCTGAGAACCCCAAATCACACAAGCCTGTAGTCATGTGTCACTGTATTCAAGTTCAATTGCGAAGGCTTGGGAACAGATATTTCACATCTTACACACAGGCACCGTTACATATCTGCTTTGTGTAAAGAAACTGGATATGCTGTGATAACATACAGGATCCAAAGTAAAACCATTGACAGCTCCACCAATAGAAAGAACCATCATTGTGGCAGTCCCATAAAGAGCATAGCCTGCAGCCACCATCTGATTTCCAGGTTGAAGCGCATTGTCTAGGGTGAGAGATGACTTTCCTTCCATTTTCCTTAAAATACATAAAGATTGTAATTTAGTGTCAGTTTAGTTGTGGTAGTAATAAGATGCTTGATCTTGCCAGTCTGCATTCCTAAGGAAACACTATGTAGCTAGCTTATCTATCTATAAGCTGCAACAGGATTAACATTTTTCTGTACTGACTGTACTGACATGGACAGATGAAAAAGAAAGTAAATTTAACCTTCATGCACCATGTGAAAAATGTGTAAGTTATTCTAGAAAAATGCATTATGAAACACCTTTAGCAATTGTGACACCTGAAGGAGGTGGGAAACCTTAACATAGATGAAAGTTAATTTGAAATTTAAGGCTAAGGACATTGTTTTTACAGCAACTGGATTGAGGTGGCATATCGTAAGATAATTTCGCCCATTTCTGAGACTTTACTGATGGACCCATGATTCCTGTAATTTGATAGATTACGTAGGTACGTAAAACACCAACTTAAGCCTTGAAAGGCTTGAGTTGGTTAAAGCACAAACAATTCCATTAAATTTAATCCTTACTTAAATATCCCAAATATGGATCCAATTGACACGAGGCAGTCAATATTTGATGAACCATCAAGAGGATCGAAGCATACAATGTACTTCCCTTGCTTCTCCATTTCTATCTAGAACAAAACAGTTTAATTAAATTATTCTGAAATTTCATCACTAAGTATCTTACAGTAATTTATTCTAATCTGGAGGCCAGATCATTTAGTGTCATTGCAGCTGACAGGTTTTTGGAACAACAGTCTGTGTGCTTCATTTTGTATGTTCATGTTGTCAGATGCGACAATTAAAAACTGCACTGCTTCTGTGGGTTTCTGATTTTTTTTAACATGTTGAGTCTTGTCTGTGTTCCCCGACTTCCAGTACAGGTAATTAAAATGAGGCAATTTTCAGATGCTGATCACTCATTTTAAGAAAGCATCAGCCCAGCAAAAAGTATAAAATTGAAATATTAATGGCCTTGTGTAACAGATTAATGTGAAGGAGTTCATACTGTTGATGATTAGGTATGTAATAGAAGCACACAGTTGTTCATTTTAGAAGTCAGAAAATGTAAATGAGGAATAAAATCCAACAAGATGCCACTTATTACTTTATTATGCTTATGTTAGACTCAACATGTTTCGGGCACCATTATCCCCATCATCAGGAGCTCACGACAATAGCATTTGGTTACCACACAGGTCGTCTGGTTCTCCAGTTGCTGCTGGTTGGAGGTTAGGTGCAGGCAGGATGGATGAGTGTCCGGACTGAAGGCTGTTACAGCCTTCGATCTCAACGTCCGCCACTCGCTTTATTATTAGTCTCTTAGAGCCAACATTGTAAACCTGATGATGGCCTCCAAGTAGGCCGAAACATGCTGTTTCATTAACACCCAGGTAATAAACTAGTTGTGTTTTGACCCACACTGTCCTTTACTTCATTGTTACATACACAATGGGGATGCCTCAATATATTTTACTTTGTGGGATGCCGTTTGTAAAGTATATGGACCCGTGAAGTTATAGTAAAATAGGTGTGTGCAGAAACATTAGAAACAACTTCTTGCAACGAAAACTACATAACCATATTCAACATGGATGATGGATAAATTTTGTTTGTCTTGTATAGTGAAAACAGTTGGAATTTTTCCAGTCATACCTCAATAACAGATTCATTTTCTTCACTTATCAACATGCATGTTGTAAAAGATGAGCTTAACATGTTTATGAATAGCTCATTGGCTAGCACATCCAACTTCTTAACTTCCTCCCCTTGAACATTCTGTGTACCAGCAATGCCATAACTGAAAAAGAAATTATTAAATGAAATAAGCATTATATGTTGTTCGTTCCATGTGTTATTGATAACAGATTGGACACTAAACCAACAAAATGCACAAGTTTGTTCCTTAAATATTTTATATATTCACACTGGGTGTTATAAAATAAAATATTTAAGGAACAAGTTTGTACCTTTTGTTGGTTTAGTGTTGTGAATCTGAAATAGTCATCTTATGTGATATGAGTCCCAGTAACTCCAATAACAACACTGCTACCCCCATTCAAGACATATATATATATATATGTGTGTGTGTGGTTCATGCTCTTGAGTCCTACTGGTGTGATCAGACTACATTCTTTTCCTGCTTCTTTAAATAGCACGTTACATGCTGCTTTGTAATTCGCAGATACCTGGGAAGAGACAGAAATAGGCAGACACTTCAGCTGTTTTTAGACTTCGAGAAAGTCTGTCATTCAGTTATGAGAGGCACAATGTACAACATTTTTATTGACAATAACAATTAGACTACCCTGTACTTCAGCTCCAGTGCAAATCTGCAGCTGTGCCTGTGTAAACAACCACTGATGTTATTGATGATGAACACCTTTAGTTATACCAGGTAACGGCTATCAGGTGGTGACTGCCATAGGTCTGCACTGTGATGTGGGATTTTTACCAGTACAGGCTACTGCAGCCAGTGAAACTGTAACAGCTCCACTGCATCCTGAATGTATAGAATGGTAGAATTTGTTTTTTTTTTTACAGCTGTATTCCGTTCTTCTGACGGAAAGCAGTATTATAGATCCCTGTTATGAGATTTGGGAGTAACTTGGCTAGTAGATATAAGTGGGGCCCCGATTATGGAGTGGCGGGGGGTCGCCACCCCCCTCCCTTTCCGATACTTCCTTGTAGTTACGTTGGTAAAAAGGTCAATACGGAAATAACAAGAAGAATAACACAATTTGTATTTAAGTAATAAGATATGCATACACATTCAGTTAATGCATAAGTAAGAGTGTATAGAACATACTTATATGACTTCGAGTATTTTTGTGCGTGTCTCAACTTTGCGCTCCCGAGGGCAATGTACCTCGTCCCTTGGCCTTGTTAGCAAGGCCAGGGCACCAGGCTGTTGATGGCGTCAAACCGAGTCCGTATTTCACGAAGTATTTGTTTGCTCTTTATATTACAGTATAAGTAAGCAAATATAAATCGGTGTGCTGTATGTGTCTGTGTTTTACGGTTCTTCGTCACGTCTGTTGGTAACCATTACGTAGCACGAAGCTTTGTCTGTTCTTATATGAACGTGGGGTTACGAGATTACATTGTTCATGTATTATGACTTGACTTTGTAACAGCGACTGGTATGAGATTTTCAGCTCTTATTACACGCAGTGTGTAAAAACTACCAGGAACGTTATCATGTAGGAATATACAAATCCAATAAGATGTAAAATGTGCAACAATTTTAATGTACGTAATTTAGCTTCAACAGTTGGTATGCTTACAGTTTGGCGATTCCTGCTTTTCGTACAGCCGAGCTGACGGCTTTTACAGCTGTTTGTATGCTGTTGAGAAGCTGCGTTAAATCTCCTGTAGCTTCTGGCACTTTCCGTTGTTCTGCCAAGACAAATCTTGTTAAAGTCATGCAGTTAGAATCAAATGCTGGACCGGTAGATGTCATGTTGCCAGTAGTTGTCTCGCAAGGAACGAAACTCGAATAAGTCGGTTGAATACCCGCAGTACGGATAATAGATGGACAGCGCTAATTATGTAACTACTTTAAACTGGTTTGTCACGGTTTCCGGAGCCGTGACAAGATAAATAAGCAGCAAACGTAAACAGATAATCTACGAGATCAAAGTTTAACTAACATTGCCTCGCAGAGAAAACGGACTGAAATTTCACTCTTAGTTATGTTAGCTGTGACGTGCGGAAAGTTGCTCCTCCCCTCGCATGTTTGGCAGGATATGAATAGACATCATTATCGCTGTTTGTTCCCCTTAAGTGTACTTTTGCTACGTTTATCATTTTTCCATGTCAGATAATTGACAGGTACAGTGTGCTGCAAAACGCAGTTCACTAAGTAATCGCATATTCTCTGACGGTAAATCGTGACATGACCAAGTGCAATATACAGCAGCGACTTGTTTTACCCTAATGAAGGTCGACGGTTTCCTACCTTGTGACGGCACTGTATTCTACAAGATATTTCCTTTATCTCCGAAGCTAGCACAAAGAGACTGTCACATAAAAAGTCTGCCTCCGCCAGAATATTCCATGACAGCTGCGGTGCTCAGGGCAACGACAAAAGAAACACACTGTATGTCTGATCAACAGAGAGGTTATGTGGCATATCCATACATTCGGTTAAGTGAATAGCCTTTTAAAAACTTTACGTATCACCAGGTCTGACACTCAACAATTCTGCATGCTGATTGCATTGCATTTATGTGTATTGTACGGATCTTAGAGCAAACAGCGACCTTTGCCTTAAACAGCATTAACATATCAGTTTTTATAACCGAGGTGGAAAGTGTTTACTGCGCGGTACGCACTGTTACGTTTCGTCCTTAAAGGGTTAATTTCGTTTCTGGCCACGTAACTATTCACCTTTGTCGAGACCAGCAGCGTGGATAAACCCCTACGGTGTGGGGAGAGTCCTGAAACACACAGAATAATAAATTTTGTAGTGGGGTGTCTCGGAACGGAGATCATTCTTTTGTCATTTCTGACAAAAGGCATATTCTGTATACCGGTTAGGAAATCTGGGAATGGTTTTGCTAACCCTTGTGGGGATCCTGACCGGTTACTTACATCTCTGTTCAATATCCGCATATTATCATTCTGGCATTCACAATTTTGAAGGGATGTATCCCGTTGCGTGTCATATAAATTAACAAAGAAGGGGTCAGCTACTTTTATCATAATACCATATTTTAAGATGGTGCTATGTGTTTCTCTTTGTTACAAAATAAAGGTGATTTGGGGTGGGGTGTGGCGGTGGGTCTAAAATTAGCTT
>Ga0136643_10016412_pt1 | contig 11132 bp, 6 predicted proteins | sample TergutLab28metaG_FD_96883 | JGI IMG/M metagenome (GOLD analysis project Ga0136643, IMG submission 96883) | Labiotermes labralis P1 segment gut microbial communities from Petit-Saut dam, French Guiana - Lab288 P1 (version 3) (version 3) | ecosystem: Host-associated > Arthropoda: Insects >... | reverse complement strand
TTTTTGTTTCTCTCCCCTATTTTTTTTTTTTTTCTTTTTTTTCTAAGAAAAAAAATTTTAAATATTTTTTTTTCTTTTTTTTCCCCCCCCCCCCCCCCTCCTTTTTGTGCAAAAGTAGAATGAAGAATAGTCAGAGGTTATGTACATTTGTAGTATAAACTAACCTAATTTATAAAAACACCAGTAAGTATTCAGTGAACACCACATATTGTGTTGCATTTGGCAGATACTTGATTTGTTATATAATTTATGCTACAGGTTGCATCACATTAAGATAAAGTTATCTAGCATGACCTAACCTAACCTAACCTAGCATTACTTAACTTTTGTTAATCTAATGTGCCAAGGTATATGAAGTTTGGGGTTTTCATAGTGGCAGTGCTCAAAGCTCTAGACCTGTTGGATGGGATGTTGTATTATTAGGTGAGAGCTGCAAACATTTAGAAGCACTGTAGTTTCTTCATCTTCAGGGTCCATTGACAGAACAGGAACTTCTCACCCAAGGACACAGAACTGCATCCTAGAAGACCAAAATATTCACGTCAGCATATGTTTATTGTATAAGTACTGCAGGGAAACAAGAAATAGACATGTGTCCCTGTTACAGCATCCTGTGTACTGCCTGAGTGTGGTGGGCACTCAGAATGCCCACAACTTGATAAGTGTGTCCACGGACGGGCGACTGTGTTCGTGGAACCTGGACATGCTGTCACAGCCCCAAGAGACGCTGGAGCTGCAGCACAAGCAAAGCAAGCCGATAGCAGTGACATGTCTTGCTTTTCCCCAGGCTGATGTCAACAACTTCATAGTAGGAAGTGAAGATGGCTCTGTGTACACAGGTGAGATGCTGTTGCCTGTGCCTGGAATAGAACCATTTCCTCTCATTTAACATGTAGCGTAGTCACAGTACTGACATCCAGATTGACGTGTTTGCAGCGTGCCGTCACGGCTCTAAGGCAGGTGTAACTGAGACATACGAGGGACATCAGGGCCCAGTCACTGGTATCTCAGCTCACGCAGTTCAAGGTGCAATTGACTTCTCTCACCTTTTCCTAACATCATCGTTCGATTGGACTGTGAAGTTGTGGAGTATGAAAGAGAATAGGCCTCTGTATTCATTTGAAGATAATGGAGACTATGTGTATGATGTAGCCTGGTCACCTGTCCATCCTGCCCTGTTCGCCACTGTGGATGGTACTGGACGTCTGGACCTGTGGGACTTGAATCAGGTAACTGCATATGTTGCGGCAGCGGCTGTGGCAGTCCTGCTATTTGTCATTGCTTCAAGATTTATTGTTCTGTCAAACTGAGATGTTCGTTGATGATATACAGTCATGGCTATGTATTGTGGTATGACATTGTATTATACTGGGGCTAGTTTTGTAGAAGAAGTATATAGTTCTGCTTTACTAGTAAATGCATGATCTTGTGTTATGGTTGACCATGTTTTGAACACATCAAGTTACTGCTCTTGTTAAATCTGCTACCTTGAAGTGGTTCATTTATAGTGTTGTGTATTTGTTTTATTTCATATGTGTGTAAAATTGTAAAGGTTGCATTGAAGTTCTTGCAGTTGATGTCTCTTGTTTTGATATTCCAGCCACAGACATTTCTTTGTTGTACAAGTTAATCACTTTGTCAAAATAAGCACGGTAGTACTCCACAAATGCCACTTTTCACCAGACAGACAGCTGTTCTGTTTACAGCTACTGATATGAGTTTATTTTGATGTTGTTGTGTGTACATACAATAAACATTTATAACACTCATAATAGCCTTCTTAAAATTATGTAAAGACAGCTTGATAGAATAAGCAATTTTGCCTAGGAAAGTGTTCTACCTGTACCATCACTGGAGAGATATCCTCCCAGCCCCACTCCTGGGATCCTATTGACACCACAGACTATGATGCTACAGTCCTTATCTGATCACAGTTCTTTGTGCGCATGCTCTGATTAGCAGACCACCTCACCACCTTCCAACAGTAACCGCTTCAGCTGACCCACTCACACAGAGGTTACCCGTGATGTGTCAGTGTGCAGAGAAAGCAACAGGAGGTGGGCCACTGCACACTAATTATACAGGGTGTGGCAAAATATCTTGCATGTGCACAGAAATGGTTTCTATATTGTATTTTGTGCTGAGTAGTTTCCCATTGCAGTTTCAATGGGCTTTATGCTGGCGGTCTATAATGGTGTATTTGTCTCAATAGGATACAGAAGTACCTACAGCTAGTGCCGTGGTGGAGGGCGCTCCTGCACTCAATAGGGTTTCATGGACACCATCAGGGCTCCATGTGACAGTCGGTGATGATACAGGAAAGATATGGGTATATGATGTGGGTGAGGTAAGTTATGCCAGATGCAGGAAAAGCACAAAGTTCTAGTCTGTGGTACATGATTATCAGTTATCCTGTTGCTCACAGTCAGTTTTACAGGATCCAGGATGTAACCTCCGCCATTGAATCTTCTCCTGAACCAGATTAGGCCAGCCCCAACACCAAAACCTGTTGCAGTAAATCTCCCACATATGTATGTACTGGTGTTCCTGGCACAGGCCTGCCCCCTCATACCCTCCGTATTAGAGATCTGCGGCTATTTGCATGGGACCGTAAATCTTCAAGTTTATGTAAAGTCCAATCATTATGAAGATTCAGGTTTTTGGGGACATGGTGCTGCATCACTGGGCAGGTAGTTTGTAATGTTTCTGAACCATCTGCAGGGTCACACAGTCCAAGAATGATAGCCATGCAGGGAAAAAAAGTGTGTAGGTATAATCACTTCAGGTAGCAGATGGCCAGAGAAGGTGGCGGGCCAGTAGGACAGTCACTGGTATGGGCCCTAAAATGGGGGCATTGTTAGATGTATGATAAACATTCACTAACCACCATTTCAGGTGCAGATGGGAATGTGTTGTAGTGATAAGGAACCAGAGCAGTTTTGTCATGTCAGGGACGTGCGTGATGTCAACAACATCAATATGTGAGCTGTCATCAAGTCCCCCCCCCCCCCCAAGGCAAGGCCCCGGAGGAAATTCGTCCCTTTCTGCCAAAAACATTAGCTTGTTTCCTTTTTGGTTGGACTAAGGACATATCAGCACCCCTGTATGTAATATATGAGTGAACATGCGTCCTCAGTTTCTGGTCTTATACTGTGGAGGCCTGGGTTTTGGTGGATGAAGTGGCACTGAGGTAGGTTGCCTTGTTAGTAGTTGGGTTTTCATCCATCAGTATCATTCCACAGTGCCCGGTACTTTTCTGCGTGTTTATACCGTTCGTATCACAAGGATGTGGGTACAACTTGGACACCTTTGAACAAAGAAACCAGTGCTTTTTCCAAAATCAGGTACAGTTGGACCAAAAAAAATGTTAACCTCCCTCATGAAAGGGTAAATAAATTGGCTGGTCTTTCGTTACAATATCATACTTTGCCATTAATTAAGTTAATTGCTTTTGTGGTGCAGCGTGTCAACGTTACAGCAGAAGGGAAGGTTTCTGTAACCTAGGTGAATCACAGTTACAGTAAGTGTTTGAAACACGCTCATATTGGAACTGTTCTGTTTCACATAATGTCTTAAAAGAACTGTCTAATGTGGACTTAGGCATATTTTAATTTTCCTCACTTTGTCATGCAGTTCTTGTGTGCACAGTTGGTGTCACAACATTCCACCGTTCTTTGAATGTACTGCCATGAACAAATCCCATTCTTAGGTAGCTGTGATGAGATACACTGAAGAGCTACCAACAGTAACAAAACAGTGCATCATCATTGACAAACCATTGTTATGTGATGTTGCAGCAACTGTCTCAGCCACGTATTGATGACTGGAGCAAGTTTGTGTACACTTTGCAAGAGCTGAGGAACAACCAGGCAGACGAAGAGATTGATAAACTAAACCTGTCATCCTCCAGCAGCACTGGCCTTTCCAACTTGGCTTCTCTGTCGCCTAACCCATTGCGTTAGGCTTTCACTGTCCCATAGCATCACAAATTAATGTTACATGCTATCTTTACCACTAAACAGCTTTACCATTTCTAGGTTTGTATGAAAGATACTGATTGTGACTGTACAGATTGAAGGCATCTTCTTGAAACCAATTATTCATTCCAGTTGTGTGACATTTTGCTGTGCCTCTAAGAGTATCAGTGGCTTCATGTTGGTAGCTTCTGTCTGTACACTAAGGCAGCCTTGCTGTGTATCCTTATAAGTTGCAGCTGTGCACACAGCATCTGTGTTCGACGACAAGCTGATGAATGAGTGACGAATTACTGGTTGTCTGTTGTGTTCTTAATTACTATGCCAGTGAACTTTAGAAGGAATATAACTGCTTTGTGTGCTGCAGTTTCAGCTTCACATACATACATGGCGCCATGACTTACGGGTATGTGGAGCCCATGAAGTTTTGTAAATACAGTATCTGTACTTTGTAAATACAGTATCTATTCTCAGTAAAAGTAATTTATTTGTAGAATTAATGTAATGCATATAAGTTTGCGTGGCAGTAATTTGTACTGGGAGGGAAGAAAAAGGTGAGACATAGCGGTGTTTCTAGCAGCCGTTTTACTGAGATTGTATCCACATTCCACGGATACAGCTGCTTTATTTACAACCAGTGATACAACAGCTGACAGAAACAAGAGCTAGTGTAACCACAATGTTGCCAGCTGTTACAAATATAAACTGGAATGCAAGTGACAATAATCACAGTTTATGTTTCACTGTCTCAGTAAAGCAGCCTCTAGAACACCCTGTTGTGAACTGGACCTGATTGAAAGGTTTTAGTTTTGAGAAGTGGTTGCAAAATGTCAAGATATATTGTAAAAAATTATGTAACTTGTGGAATTGTGATTTGTGGATATCCCCATTGCCTGACTGAAATACATAATTTGAGAATACATCAAATTCCTCTTGTGTCATGTAAATCCACAGATAAGGTTAAGACATCTTTGAACAGTTCCATATTTCAATTATAAACATATGATTTTCTTACCAAAATGAGCCAGTCTGTGTGTGTGATACATACTAGGACCTTCCATTGAAATTCCCACTTTGCAAGATGTAAGGTACTCACAATTGGTTATGAGGATACCGCTGCTCAGTACCTTCATCTCCATGGTCAAGAGGTCCATGGACCCACCAGCACAGGGTCATACCCAATTCCTACCTGCCATTGTGGCCTCAGCCTTCAACGGGTGTCACCTTCGTCACTGCATGCTGCCTGTCACATTGCCAATGTTCCATGTAATGTGTTTGCTTGGTAAGTTGTTCAAACATCACAAATCATGCACAAACAAGGACAAGCAGTTCACATTATCTTAGAATTCGTTAATGCTTATTCCTGAAGATGGAAGCAGCATGTCTGTCTGAAACAGTATTCGCCAGCAACTGTATTATGTCTTCAATTGTAAGGCCACACTTTGAACACAAATTATCTAACTAACCAACCAACCAACTCCATGGAGCAGAGTCTTTGCAATATTTAGAAAATAAGAAATTTACTTTGTTTTCTGGAACCAGCAAGTTTAATACTGTGTTGACAATACCTTAGCATATGTCTCTGTCCTCAGCCAGATCAATCCAGTCCAAGACCCCCATTCTCTTTCTTGAAGACCAGTTTTTATACTATCCTCCCTTCTGTTCTTATGCCTTTCAAGTGGTCTCTTTCCCTCAGGTTGGCCCTGCATGCACTTCTCCTGTCCCCTGTACATGCCACATGTTCTGCCTATCTCATTCTTCTCTGTTTGGTCACCCAAATAATAACAGCCAGCAAAATTACAGTTTGGTATGTTTTAATCTTTATTCTTGTTTAGCAGTTTGGATGACAAAAGATTTTGGACCCATTTGTAGCTCTCATTCACTAAATGCAATCTGTTTGCTCCTGCGCCAGTTCAGTGAGCCTTGTATTGGAAATATTGACAGTGGGACATGGTTTTCTCTGAGTACTTCCATTTTCTTCTGTCAGTACTGTTGCTCCATTGCTCTGTGTTCTTATCGGGACAGGTGGGCAGGGCCTGGGAACCTTCAAACAAAGCAGTACCCAAATGGATGTTGAGAACCGTGGGATGGAAGTGTCACATTGCTGGTTTAAGGCTTCAAAGGGTTATTTATGTCTTCCTGTATATTCGTACCTTTCATAAGTAAAATGTAATCAGTTTTGGACATTCAGAGGACCATGCATCGTGATGTATTCATATAATGAAAGCCAACAAGATGCATTGTTCCTCAAATTTATTTGATAAAGTATTCTACATGTTTCAGACAGGTCCACTGTCCATCATCAGGAGTATCTCAACACTGTATACACAGCAATAGGTATTTGTCACGCTAGTTCTGTTGGCTGTCTGCTAGCGAGGTCATCCTGACCGTGCTAGCAGACAGCCAACAGAACTAGTGTGACAAATACCTATTGCTGTGTATACAGCGTTGAGATACTCCTGATGATGGACAGTGGTCCTGTCTGAAACATGTAGAGTACTTTATCAAATAAATCTGAGAAACAGTGCATCTCATTGGCTTTCATTATATGGATGTGGTCATCAGGTTTTCAATCAAGTTTTTGTAAGCCTTTATTGTCATTTTACTTATATATCACTCAAGACATTTGTAGTTGCATGTTTATGGATTATACGTGTATCCTTGAGAAGCTGTTATACTGTACAAAATTATCTGCTGACAACAACGGGCACTTTTCAGCAGTAACCTCACCTTCAAGGGTCATTATATCCAAGCAGACTTTTCCTGGACATTTCAAACTTTTGAGATTAGGTTACTGCCTTTCTTAAAAATATCAGGAACGAAATACCCAGTGCTGTAGGATCATATCCCAGAATGTAACCCTTAGCTATGCCACAGCAACGACCTCAAAACTTGCAATTCTGTAAGTACCTCTTGTACGTTCAGACACACAAGGTCAGTGTCACAGTGTTGGACTGCTGACTGCAGCTGTCCATGGCATGTGATTGGTACTTCTAGGACAAAAGGAACAGCAAATTGATGGGTTTGGTTCCTCTAGAAGAAGAGCTTAATGTCAAGTTATGCTTCATGCTTTGATTGTGATACATTTCTGGTTCGATCCTGTTGCATTCCATTTTGGTGCCTCCAAAGACAACTTTGATACGTGAACAGTACCTGTAAGTGTAAAGGTTGTTCCTTCCGTGTGTTGTTTGGGTTGGAAGCTAAGTACCCTTTGTCATAAAGTACTACAGTTTACAAAATGACGCTGCAATAGATCTTTTTTAAAAATTCTAAGAAAATGTGTGGGCATGAAGATTGGAGATCAGGATTTGAGGTAGACAATCTAGTGGTTTTTACTCACCTGTTCCAGACAATGCTACTTATGGGTAATTGTGTAACAGGTGCCAAGTCACTGTTATCAGTGTATAGCTCAACTGCAGGTGGAAAGGCAGGAGTCTGTAGACTGAATGGAAACAACTACAACTAATATAATTTTTTTGTGATCGGTATTTTGTGCACAGGGTTCGCATATTGTGTATTCTTTGATGTGAATTACAACACTAATATAGTGTTGTAATTTGAGAGTGCTCTAAGTGAAGTATGTCAGTATATGCAGGCATTAAAACTGCTGCCTTTTGTTAGTTACCCTGCGAACAGAACAATAATGCTGCGTTCTCTGCTGCACAAGACAATAGCCTGAGAACAATATACAAATACAAACAGAACCCATTATACCATTTTATTAATGTTCTTCCATTCGTTTCACATTTTTAAGTGCATGTATATATAATGTATGGAAATTATTTCTGGCATGCCATGGTAGAGAGGCTGCTTGCCACAGGTTGTATATCTCAGTCTCCTGCATGTAGTGAATTGCTGAGTTGTAACTCCCCCACACCTCTTTCATTTGTATTGTTTTTCAGCTGCATATATCAGTAGCAGCTTCCTGAATTTATGTATGTAATTTTGATAAGCCATCATCTGCATGAACATTGAAGTCTTCGGGGATGTGACACTGTCTGGTTGGGTGAGTAGTGCCTGATGTTGCAAAGGGCTGTGGTGCCCTTTACTGTACATAGGAGTCCAGCGGTCTTTCTTCCTGGACAGCTGGGCCCTCAAGATTAAGGCACTGTGATCCTCTGTAACTTCAGGGAGCACTTGCCTGACAAAACAGTATCACTTCCTTGAACACTTCAATGCAGCACGGGTGTCAGAACCCCAGCAGCTTTCACATCATTTGATTTTTTTTTTGGGGGGGGGGGAGGTGAATTTGCTGTAATGTGCTTAGCAGAGTACAGGTTATTGCTGAGCAGTTGCCAGCTGCCATATCAATACCAGGCAGTCCAGATGAACACATGACATTGATCACAACATCTGGTACACATGTACTTCTTTTTTTATATCAAATGATTGTGCATGTGTGAAAGTAATTATTTGAGCTTTTGGTAAATGGCCATAATCCATTTTTATGTAGCCTCACACTTGATTATATTGTACTATATTTGTCATTGATTTTGTGTACAGTTTTTTAACCAACATTTACAGTAATTGAAATTAATGTTAAAGGTGTTGTTATGATGATGATGATTGTAAATGGATCGTCTATGACACTTATTACTTCATCCCCGTAAAATGTGTTGGTACAAACTGTTTAGACCGGAAAACAATGTAAATTTTTTTTTGGTTTACTGGAAGTATTGAATTGCCAGCAAGTAACCATGAAGAAATAGTTGACAAGGCTCATTATTGTTGTTATAATCTTAATCACCATTGTCATCAGCATTGGTTTTGGTAACAGGGCACAGGTTCCATATTACTGTCATGATTCCACAATATTATGGATTCCAGCTCTATTTATAGATCTGTACTTAACCATTAGTCTATTTTTAAAATGCTATAAACATGTGGGGGTTGTTTGACCATGCATCTTCCTCATGAAATAATGTGAAATGCGAACTTGATGCAACAAGATAATTTTATTGATGTATTCTTAGCTCTACATGTTTCGGGCCCATACGCCCATCATCGGGAGCATTAGATGTTGAGTTGCAGCATATAGTTTTCTGCACCACCACCCATCCACAAACTCGGTGCAGAAAACCGTATGCTGCAACTCAACATCTAACGCTCCCGATGATGGACGTATGGGCTCGAAACATGTAGAGCCAAGAATACATCAATAAAATTACCTTGTTGCATCAAGTTGGCATTTCACATTATATGCTATAAACATGTCTTCTGGTTATGTTGCCAAAGAAAGTACACATTTATAAAGAAAGCCTGTAATAACAGTATCATTTGTGGAGGCTTTTGAAGGCATAATGTGTTCTTTGCTTCATAGTATTCAATTTCTGTTTGCACACAGTGTGCATATGTATGGCTTTCAGACTTTGTTGGTTGTGCTGCCATCTTGCAACTTAGTCATAGAGATGAAGGCTGAGTTGTTACTTTATTATAATATTTGTGTGGAATGAAGCGAGACAGCGAGACATTAAAGTGGAACCTTGCCAAAGATATAGTTCCCGGGTGCATCTGGATCTTCTGAAGAGAAGAACTGTTTCCATAGTTCAGCAAACACTTCCCTTGTGATCTCCACAGTTTTATTCTGAAATAGTAATTAAAGTAATTTGAATTAGCTTATGCAATTGTACAGTACACCTGTACTCTTTTAAATGAAGGCATAACTTATATAGCAGAAGGAGATGTGGTTTATACCTTTTCATAAGTGCAAACCAAAGAACATTGAATCTGTATGCATGCAAGAAAGCAAAATTTGAACCCATGTGTTAACTAAGTAACTCTTCGGAACCAAGTCTCATTCTTCAGGTGGTAACAGCACCTTGGTCAAATTCCACCCCCCGTTTTTTAAATCCAAATTTTTATTACCATATTGGCAAGAGCCCACAAATTGTCCTGTCATGAGTCAAATAAATCCCGCTGCGTTCCCTTGAGACCCGTTCCAATATTATCCTGCCATCCATGCCTAGATCTTTGATACCATTCTCATTGAGCTCTTTTCTTTTTTTTTAATTATATGTTGACACTGATGGACAGTAATATGCAGTGTGAATATAAGACTTCAGAATGCAGTGAGTTAAACTACTTACAGAAGTGAATTTATTATAAGCTTCAGCACTCTCTTCAGAACTCAGACCATAACTGACACAGAGTGACTTGAACTCTGATTCATCAATGGTTCCATCACCTGAAAAAGACACCCTCTCAGCACCGTTTGTGCAAGTGAACTTGCTGATATGCAGGAATTACATGTGACATGGCATATAGAGTTGGTGAGCATTTGGTGTAGAGAGACTTACTAAAACTGACAGATACGGGGTGAATATGGATGAAAGGATGAAAATGATATTGGGGTTTTCTTCAGTGCCAAAGTCAAAAGTTCTCAATCTCATGCCCACATTACATAAGTAGTGAACTAATGTGAGCACTTGTTCATTACAATTTCAAAATAATGTTTGAACATGTTAAAGTGGTGAGACCAGGATGGTAGTTTCACAGCATCATTTTGCCCTTCCATTACAACTAGAATACAAAATACTGTATTGAATATTTTTAACATTTCAGAAAATCTGTTGAGCTGCAGCAATGGTATAACTCAGTGTGGTTTCTGCTGACTGTAGAACATAACGGTTACTGCTTTTATGATTTTCCTGATCTTGGTTCAGTTGTCATCAGTGCTAGGAGAATTGTGGATTTTGTAGATGATTGTACATTGACTTTATGAAGCTTTTACACTTCAGTGCAGTTATTCGAACTTTTAATGTTACCACGAGTTTGGATAATTTTGTGGAGGGGGCCGCAGAATTAATAACTTTATAAGGGGTTCGCGGTAACGGAATATATAGTGGTAACTATACGCTCCACCTGTTTTAACATTCAAAATATCTGTTGTGCCTACACAGCGCATTTGTGGATTGGGCATGATAGGCAATAGAACATGCCAATAATTTCCCCAAGCAACATTAAGCTGCTGTTAGTACAATTTGCAGTATGTTTGCTATGGCGCAGGAACTGAACTGTCTTAATACTGTCTTGAATAACTTGTTTCACTCTGTCAAAGAATTTTTGGAGGTTAGCAGAGACAATTAATTTTATAAATTATTTCTGTTGTAATTTATATTGTATTACTTTGTTATTATGCTTTGCACAATATTGTATTGG
>Ga0136643_10016406_pt1 | contig 11134 bp, 7 predicted proteins | sample TergutLab28metaG_FD_96883 | JGI IMG/M metagenome (GOLD analysis project Ga0136643, IMG submission 96883) | Labiotermes labralis P1 segment gut microbial communities from Petit-Saut dam, French Guiana - Lab288 P1 (version 3) (version 3) | ecosystem: Host-associated > Arthropoda: Insects >... | reverse complement strand
TTGTGGATAGATATCCAATAAGACTTCTGTATCTTTTGATGTTGTGTATCTCCTTGAAAATATTTTTATTTGCAATTTTTCTCTTTTTATATGTCTGCTTGGTTGTGCATGTGTACATAGAATTGTACAATTGGAAAGCAAAAGATTGTGTTGGTTACATATTAAAATAGCAAAGTGCATGTTATCAAAGTATTGAACTTTGTTTCACACATTTTTCTTTACACATATTATACTCTACAAAACAGTAGTATTAGTGTATCCTTCTGACACCTCTAAGTCTCTTAGCTATTTAGGGGTACCTTTCGTAGAGGGATTTGCTAGTGTTTATGTGTGCGCCCCATCATTTACATGTACTCTCTGACTTTGTTCCTCCACTAATTCTTAGTCTCTTTATGCTTTTTACTTGACTTAATTCTCATAGTAGTAAGACTGATAGACACCTGTGCCACCTGAGTCATGTGGTTGGGGTTAGATATAAAACAAATGGAGCTGAAATTAAAGTTTAAGAGTTGGCCTCACAAGGATTAACTGTACTTACCAGGATGGCTCCTACAGCTGTGTTTAATGTTCTGGAACTCCCTGCACTGGCTTTGAAAATGAAGCCTGAGGCTGAGGCAGAGGCACAGATTTATAGGCTCATTTGGGATGAGCATTGGAGGTCCAGATCCATTTGATATGGGCAAGGTAACATGACATGGGGCATGAGAAAGGTATCGATCTCAGAGATGGGGTTGATAAAGTGACAAAATTAGCTATCCAGTTTAACATTTACAACCAAATTTTCTCCATAAGTAAATGGAAAACAGGTTTTGCCCGACAGAAGTTCAGGCCTGATCTGTACTCATATAGGCCATAAACAAATGACAGTACTGGTGCATGGGTGTATGGCTATGGCACAAGGAAAGGGCTTAGCATCTGCTGTGGGCAACATACCACAGCATTTCAGGCAAAAGTACTGCCATTAAGACTTTTGCAGTAGGGACATGACATTGTTAATTGATTGGCAAAAACATGTTCTGAACATCAATTTATACAACATGAACCAACTAGCAGTGTCTCAGAAAGAGATGTTGATTTTGCCATGCACTGGATGAACAGAAAATACCAATATTCTGAATGAAGGCATCACAATGTGCTTTTACATTTGTGTAATACTTATTGAGAAAACACCAAGTTCACAAGTTGACAAGTTCAATATCCAGCCTTGTATGGATCTGACGAACGCACAATAAATAAAATACAATACAATACACACATGGACAAAAACATACAGAGAGTAAACTTCAAGAGTCCTATAAGAGAAGACTAATGAACAAGTAGGGTTGAGTAGGAGTTGAGACATGTGAAAGAAAAATATGCAGGACACAGACACAAGAGAGACCCATATTTATAGTGGGACTGGTAAATAGTCTTACGTGTGGGTGTAATAACAAAGAAAAAAATGGCCTACATTTCATGTGTTCTAGATGTATTAGGAATTTATCACCTGGCAACACACATTATGAAAGCAACGGACTATTACAAAACCCCATTAGGCAATGCACTGCACTTCATTCAAAGCACAGGACTGTTGGAAGGCTGGCTGTTAGAAGAAAGATGTACAGTAGATCAAAGATGGTTGTGTTGCAAGCTTCATTGGAAGTTTCTTATGTAACTTAATGCTATATATTTTCTTATAGTGTTTTAATTTTCAGATTTTGCAAAATATCATGATTAAAGATTTGTCCTTGGTGTATCCTTTTTTTATTTTTAATTCTCTCTAAAAGTTTTATATTTGCGATGTATAATTTGCTTCTTTTCATAATGAGATGTTAGTTTTTACACTGGAACAAATTATAATTTTATCTGTATGTTGTGAATTGAAGTTTTATTGTGGCACTTACAGGTACGGATGACACTGATGACTCTTCAGTTGGCACGTTCTAAAGTGATAAAACTGTGGCGTGATACAGACCGTAAAATAACATTCTGCTACAATGAAGCACGTGATAATGCAAAATTCATACAGTCAATGGAGAAATGTTGCCATTCACTGTACTTACATGATCCTGTAAGTCACTCATCATATCATCTTTAATTTATGTTGTGTCTTTGGTTCCAGGAGAACATTTTTGTTATTTAAGTAATTACCATGTACCAAACTTAACAATTTTGCACTGCTTTCATTCAATTTGTCAGTCATTCTTTTAACAAATGATAAATATTTGTAGTGTACTATTGTATATGATGCTTTTATTGTTATTACTCTGAATGTTTAAGGTACAGAACTTATATTTTGAAATTGGCTACATGACAGTTTTATTCTGTATAGTCTTTCCCTTTTCACTTCTAGATATTTCTGGGGTTGTGTGTGTGTGTGTGTGTGTGTGTGTGTACGTACGTGTGTGAGTAAGCATGTGCGTGTGTTGTGTGTGTACGTATGTATGTGCATATGTACGTATGTATGTGTGTGTGTATGTACGTACATATGTATGTATGTATGTATATGTTCATTCATTCATTTATTTAGTATTCCAGAGATCCATCGAGGTGGATATAGAACTTGTCAGGTATAACAATAGACATAGTACAGAAAGAGTCATTACAATAAAATACTTATGATAATAATACGGAAATAAGTCAAATTAAATTTATACAAGAATGCTATTTGCTCGGAATGTACAGCTCATCAGTACAATACATAGTGTACTTAGACAGAAAAACATAGTAACAAGCCATGAGTACTAACGTAATGTCCTAGACAGGTGTATGTATGTATGTATGTACGTATGTATGCATGTACGTACGTACATACGTACCTACGCATGCACGTATGTATGTGCGCACGCACACACGTGTGTATGTACATATGTATGTATGTAAGTACGTATGCATGCATGTATGTATGTGTGTATGTATATATGAATGAATGTATGTGTGCGTGCATGTGTGTGTGCAAACGTACATATGTATGTATGTATGCATGCATGCATGTAAGTATGTATGTATGTATGTATATATGTATGTATGTATGCATGTATGTATGTATGTACATATGTATGTAGGTATGTTTGTGCGTATGTACATACATACATACATATATACATACATAGGTACTTAAATGCAAAACTTATCCAACAATAATGTGGTAAATATCCTCTATTATGTCACAATAGTAATAGAATGAAGCAGACAATTTCAAGAGGAAGAAATAAAATTAATCAATGGCTTTATCAGAATGATGTAACTCCCAGAATTATCATCCAATTTGATCTTGGATTTTCAGCATGGTACATGTTCCTGGATTTTCAGTGGTACTGTAGCCAACACCCAAAATATACTGTGATATGTTACTCTGCTATCAGTCTGGTTTCCTGCTACTGATAATAACATAATGAATGACCTTTAGTAAATTATTGTTATCCAAAATAAATCATTTGTTTATTAACTGAGACCCCAGATTTGGATGATCCATCATGGGCGTTTTCCTAACCTCTGCTGTTTATAAAAGGGTTCAGACTAATCCAGTAGCATTACTAGGATATGGGATGAAATACAATTGAATCTTGTTGATTCCCAGCAGTAGCAAAGAAAAATATCTTTTCCAAAATGTCCAGACCATCTCTGGAGATCACTCAGTCTTCTGTGCAGATGGCACTATGTCCCCTTTCTCCACAGTAAAAACAACCAGGGCTTGAAGATGAATGCTCACTTCTTCTAATGCTGAAGTTAAGAATGTGGGAAACTAAATCACCACTCCCCCATATGCCTTCGTGGCATGTACAAGGAAAACGTTTCCTTTACTCTTAATTTTGACTTTATATCTCACCTTCAGTAGTCACTTTAGTACACCAAATACTCTTATATGCTCTATCATGAACATTAAAGTATTCTTTCCTTTGGCATGCTGTGCTGTGGCTTTGCAAACTCCGTAGTACCACTTCTCCTACTGGTTCACCACTCCATTTGCCTAATCTGCTGTTACCCTATATAATGCAACTTTTTCTTCCATGCACCTTATGTTTCTTGGACCACCCTGAAGATGGAGGCAAAAGGCTGATTCGAAACTTGTCACTAACAGTAAACATAGTGTCATATCCCAGAAGGCTTTAATTTTCTTCAGTGCAGCCAGTGATAAGCTCACATCATATATGGTTTATCATGACTGCCTCTGTTATATCCCTTGTTGTGCTAACAGTCAGGTTTCGTGCCTTTAATCCTGCATCTTTGTTGTGGAATAATACTTTTATATGGGTCTTTTTGGTTTCCAAGACTCTTCTAAATGTTATCATGTACATAAAAATCCTGTCATACACCTTTGTATCCATAATTCCCAGAACAAGAACTGGGGAGTGCTGCAACATTTAAAAGTTGTAAGTACGTATTAGAATGTTTTCTAGAAAATATTTAACGTTAATGGCTGATTTCAGTTACATTTTATATGAGTGGTATGGACATAAATTTTTCTGTTGTGTTAACAGGTTAGAATGAAGGATTCCATTATGAGCCTATTGCAAACTGTGCGTCTGATTCACAGTGTGTCCCAGTTCTACAACACATCTGAGAGGACATCATCTCTGATGGTTAAGGTATGACAATAGATAACATCCTATGCCAGTTGTAAATCGTACTTTGAAACAGCATTTATATTGTTAAACCATTATTGGACAGGAAGCTTGGAACTTTGAATCTGAACAGGCTGTATAAGTCACAATCACTGAGGACAGCTGCAAGAGATTTATAAAATTGTAAGTTAGATTTAGTGGGAGCACAGGAGGCCAGATGGGGACAAATATGGGGCTGTACTAGAAGAGGATATGCTTTTTTCTATGTAAAATCGTATGAAAATCATCAATTAGGACAGGATTTTTTTCTACGTAATAGAATTACATCAGCAGTTAAGAAGTTGGATTTTGTTGATGGTCGGATGTCATACACAGTGATAAGAAGTGGCATGTGTGATATTATTGTTCTGAACTTAGGCATGGATGGGAGGATAATTTTACAATTGAGTTTAAAGCAATAGGATTGGAGGGTATGGACTAGACTAATGTAGCTCAGGGCAGGGGTAAGTGGTGGGGTCTTGTGAAAACAGTAAGGAACATTCATCTTGCATACAATTGGAAGGATTTCTTGACTAGCTGAAGAACTGTTCAATTCAATTCAATTTATTTCACTTTCCAGAAATCCGTTACATGGTTATACACCAATATGGATATAGAAATAGTAAAAAAATCACTTATAAATGTATAGAAACAGAGCTATTAATACAATAATTATCAATGATTTATATAAATATTGTAAATTATATCGTTGTTAACAACACAAACTGTTAGGATTGCAATATTTTATAATACAAGTATACAATGTGAGTGTTAATAAATATAATACATTATAATATATATACATTTAAAAGTTTTTAAAATTACAGATTATGTAAAGTTAAATCTGCAATTTTTAATACAGTTGCAGAGCTTCGATAATAATCATAGACAGTAACCCTATATTTGAGAAGTAATTTGCCTCCATTCTGCATAGTATGCATGATTCTTTTACGATTACTTCATCTTACAAAAATTGTAAAATTCTTCCAGTGAATAAAAGGAATTCTCACATACGAAATTTCTTGTGAGAGATAACAATTTTTTCTTGTCAGCTGACTCCTTTTTATATATGTAGGTAGACTATTATAAATGTTTATTCCCATATATAACACTCCTTCTTGATACTTCGTTAATGTGGCAGAAGGATAGTGAAAGTTATGATGTTGTCAAGTGCCAAACTTATGTATCTCACTATTTGTTGTAAACAGTTCCCTGTTTTTTATAACAAACTGAAGAAGAACAAAGATATAAAGGGAAGGAAATGGAAGGATTTTTAGCTTAATGAATAATTTTTGTACACGAGTCTCTACTTTTGAGACCCATCATAATTCTCATTATTCTCTTCTGCAATATAAAGACTCTTATACTGTATGATGAATGACCCCAGAAAATTAACCCAATGTCATTATTGAGTGGAAGTGGGAGTAATAGATTACTTTCAACATCTGTTGTGACACGAAAGGTTTCACCGACTTCATGGAAAAACATGCTGAACACAATTTGGGTAAAATCTTATCTATATGTGTTTTCCAAGATAGAGTATTATTAATATATAGTCCCAGAAATTTTATTTCCTTAACTTGGGAAATATAATTATTTTTATATATAATATTTAAATCCATATAATTTGTGTTTTTACCAGAAAACTGAATATAACAGGTTTTGCTGATGTTTAAGGAGAGTGAGTTAACTCGAAACCAGTTTGATATATGCTCAAACGTTACATTAAGATCATCTTGATATTTGTGTTTATCCTGACCAGTAATTAATATGCTTGTATCATCAGCAAACAATATTGGAGTGGCATTACTTAAAATGGCTTTAAGTAAGTCATTGATATATAAGAGAAACAGAAGGGGCCCTAATACCGAACCCTGAGGGACTCCATGCTTTACTTTGGACCATGATGAAATGGTTTTTGAATTCAAAGTAGAGCTTTCAAGCTGAACTCTTTGAAATCTGTTTAATAAATAAGATTCTATCAACATCTTAGCTTTACCAGTTATACCATAGTAAGGTAGATTTTTTATCAGTATTAAATGATTTACTGAATCAAAGGCTTTTGCCAAGTCAAAAAAAATACTACCAACCATTGCCTTATTATTTAATGCACTCAAAATTTCATGTGTTAATTTAAATATATCTTCCTCAGTTGATAATCTTTTTCTAAAGCCAAATTGTTGTGGATTCAATATGTTATTGTCATTTACATATTCAATTAATCTATTATACAAAGCTTTTTCTAATACTTTTGAAAATGAAGTTAACATCGATATCGGTCTATAATTTGATGGGTCTGTTCTTTCTCCCTTTTATACAGTGGTTTAATAATCGAGTACTTTAATCAATCAGGAAAAACTCCTGTAGAAATTGATTTATTGCAAATATAAGTTAAAGGTGAGCATATATAGTTGGCACTAATTTTTAGTAATTTTGTACTAATTTCATCATAACCGGAAGAATTTTTAGTATTAAGAGATTTAATTATTGATATTATCTCTCGTGTGGAGAAAGATTTGAAGACCATGGGAGGTAAGGGATCAGTAGAACATTGGTCTAAATAACTATAAGGAGTTAAGTTATCAAGTGTCATATTACCTAAGCTATGACACTTTGTTTTATTTATTGTATTTGAGAAATAATTATTTAATGCATTAGCTATACTGTGTTGTTTGGTTACATGATTAGCCTCTGTAGTAAGTTTCAGTATGTCTTGAGTGCAGTGTTGTTTCCCTAATAGGTCTTTAATTATATTCCACATGGTTTTGGATTTATTATGTGAATTAGAAATTCTTTTACTAATTGTCATTTTCTTAGCTTCTTTAATAACTTTCCCCAAAATTTTACAATAATTCTTGTAGTACTGTTTCAGATCTGGATTATTACTATTTCTAAGTAATATGAATAACTCTCTTTTTCTTTTGCATGAGGTTTTAATTCCTACTGTTAACCAACTAAATTTATGATTTCTAATTTTAATTCTTATTAGAGGAAAACTTGAATAAAAGATTCTTAAAAATGTATTTAAAAAGGAATTAAACATGAAATTTACATCATTGTTATTGAAAACATTATCCCAGGATTCATTACGTGAGGCATACATAAAATCACTGATTGTATGTTTATCTACTTTTCTTATGATTTTAAATCTATCAGATTGATTTTCGACTGAGGTCTTTATGGTTAATATTTGTGCATCATGATCTTACAGATCATTTAAAAATGGGGTAACTGAATAATCTTCGAAAGAAGATATATCAATAATAAAATTATCTATGGCTGTAGCTGATGTATGGGAGATTCTTGTTGGAAAATCAACAATACCTGTTAAATTATACATAAGCAATAAATTTTCAAAGTGTCTTTTCTGTTCATTTTCCACTAAGTAATTAATATTCAGATCTCCACAAATAACCAGATGAGTGGAAGGGGTATATAGAGTTTTTAGAACATTGTCCAAATTTTGTAGGAAGTAGGCAAAATTTCCAGAGGGGGCTCTATATATTGTTAATATGCACAAAGTTAAGGGGTTTATGTTTAGTCGAGCAGCACTAATTTCAATATCTTTTTCCATACAGTATTCAGTAAGATCAATATTAGCAAATTTTAAAGTATCGTGTACGTAAATAATAACTCCTTCTCTTACACAAGTTGTTCTACAAAATTGGGCTCCTATAGTATAGCTTTCTAAGTTAACATAAGATTTTTCTTGTATATTTAGATGATGTTCAGTTAAACATATAACATGTGGGAACTCAGGATACAAATGGCACAGCAATTCCTGAGTTTTATTTCTTAGCCCTCTAACATTTTGATGGTATATTCTAATGTAATCACTGTTAACCTTGATTTGGCTTATGTTCTGTGAAGATTTATCATTCATGTCCATAAAAAATCTGGATTTCTTTGTGCTGGGCAATTTCTTCGATGTTGAGATGATTGAGTTGTTAAATTCATTCCAATCGTTTCACTGTTATTATCAACCAGGCAGGAATTTTTCCATGGAATTGGTAAGGGTACCGAATGGTTCTTAATTAAAAACTGTTGTATAAACAGAGCTAGTTTTTTCGAGACTAATTTTTTGCCATTTGAGTTCAAATGCAGTCCATGCTTAATAAAAAGGTTCCTGTCTAGACTTAACTCAAGTACTTTCACCTTTGACTGTAGTTTCATTGTCTTATTTAATTGCCTGTTAAATTGAATCACTTCCTGATTTACACATGAGTCAGATGACAGATGATGTCTATGTGGAGAGTTGATTAAGACAATGTTTAATTCATTATTATCACTCACAAACTTAGACAACGATATCAATGCTTGTTTTGAATTGTTTCTACTAATGTCATTTGCCCCTCCCCATATAATCACCAAATCATCCTTCTTCAATGATTTTAATTCTTCTTTTGCAGTACTTGTTATTTCATTCATTTGTGCCCTTGGTTTTACAAAACTTGAAACTTTATAATCAGTATTAAGGCTGTCTTGCAAAATAGTCGAACAATTCCTTACGTGACTGTCACCAATTATGAGTACTTTATGTTTAATTGTGTTTAGTCTTTTAACTGCCTGTATATTCCACATCTTTGTCTGAGAATCTTTCACATTTGAAGTTTCTACTTTATTGTGAGTTGAACTCGGAAATTCACTAACGGAGTCTAAGGTTCCATTTACAATCGTTGGGATTGTTTTACCTTTTAATTGATATTTTGTAGATTTATAATTCCTTTATGTGTAGGTACATTCACTATTTTTCCGAGCTTCGCACTGTTCAATGAAGATTCCTTTTAGGTTAGAAAGTGTTGAAAATCGATTAGCCGTAGGTACATAATATCCAGACGATGTAGTTCTGGTCCTGTTAGGTTTGTCATGCTCCTGGGATTTAACTCTGTTATTCTTAGATGCTAATAAGGTCCATACCTCTGTAGTTGGTTTGTTTCCGGGCATCTCTGTGGTAGAGTGATTTTCTGGATACGTGGACGTTGAGGTCTTGGATAAAGGTAATTCATTTTGTAAAATGTTAATAATAGTTTGTGCTGAACTGAGTTCATCTTGTGCTTCTTGCGATTGCGTTTCACGTGTACAGTAATGAACTATGCACACTGGCTAAAGCCACGTGTGGCGCTGCGATCGTAGGGTCGTGTCATCTGCTATTGCGTCATCATTTCCATTACATCACACACCCTCTTGTTATTCCCTGAATTCCCCCCTCCGTAAACCCCTTCACGGATATAATGTGGTCACCGCTCCGCATTATATCCGTGATGGCGGCCATATTGTGTCCAGGGTTCTATAGTACGTTTGGATCGCATCCGCTTGAGCCGTTGCACAGACGCTGTCCTCAACACTCGACATATTGCCTGGAGCTGCTACTAAACACAAGCTTGCTCACTGCTCACTGTACCGATGATGGCCGACAGCATAGATACCAGTATAACCTCGTCGACCCCTTTGCTAAATGATGCCGAAGCGACGGTGCACAAACAGAATTACGAAAAGGACATAATTTATCTGTACCAGTTCTGCCGTACCACCCTGCTACCTTCCCTGTCACCCTACTGCCTCAAGGTGGAGACTTGGCTGAGGCTGGCCGGGCTCAACTACGAGAATGTGGACGATAAGATGAAGTTGCGGTCGAAAAAGGGGCAACTCCCGATTGTGCAGCTGAATGGTGAGGATATTGCACACACTGATATCATCAAAAAACTGGGACAGCGATTTGAGAAGGATTTGGATGCAGGCCTCAGTAATGACCAGAAGAATGTGTCATATACTACGATATCCATGATTGAGAACCATTTGTGGTGGGTCCTGATATGGTGGCGGACCAAGTACCCAGACACTGTCATCAAAGGGTATAGAATGAATATGCAGAATGCCTTGGGCACCAGGATCCCCAATGGAATACTCAGTTTCTGTTACAAGTTTTCATTTGCCCCTAAGGGAGCCAAGAAAGTGAAGGCACAGGGAATGGGTATGCACAAGCCAGAGGAAATCATAGAGTTTGGTCAGAATGACATCAAGGTTCTGTCCGACATGCTGGCCGACAAACCATTCTTCTTTGGTGATGAGCCAACCACATTGGATGTTGTGGCATTTGCTAGCCTGGCGCAGATATACTTCATTGACAAGGAAGTTAAGTTCTCTCTAAGGGACTACATGCAGGAGAGCTGCCCAAATTTGGTGGGACATGTCAACAGGATGAAGGAGATGTGTTTTCCTGACTGGGAAGACATCTGCAAGACTTTGGATCTCAATGCTCATCTGCCCAAACCACCCCCAGAGGAGAAATAGCACAAGGAGGAGAAAAAGAAGGAGAAAGAAGGTGACAAGGAAATTGAAAAGGAGATAGAAAAGTCTGAGAAGGAGGAGAAAGAAGTAGAAGAAAATAAGCAGAAAGAGGAGAAGGAAACAAAATGAAGTGGTCTACCTCCATCTATGGCAGTGCTCTACAATTTGAGTTCATTCTGGTGCAAAACGATGAAGAAGAGAAAATTACAAACACATTTTATATAAGCATTTTTGAAATACTGAAATTTTGAGGGTTATTTGTG
>Ga0136643_10016403_pt1 | contig 11134 bp, 4 predicted proteins | sample TergutLab28metaG_FD_96883 | JGI IMG/M metagenome (GOLD analysis project Ga0136643, IMG submission 96883) | Labiotermes labralis P1 segment gut microbial communities from Petit-Saut dam, French Guiana - Lab288 P1 (version 3) (version 3) | ecosystem: Host-associated > Arthropoda: Insects >... | reverse complement strand
TGTGGAACGAGATGGACTATCGCATGGATGTCTGCCGTATTACCAAAAGTGGACACATTGAGCATCTGTGAAATATGTAAAAAAACTTGGAGAGTTTCTCTCTCTATCGGCGAAGAACTACCATAATCCGTTGAGTAGTTTATTTGCTGCGAATTTTTTAAAATGTTTCACGGACTTATGAATAACCCTGTATTTTAGTATGATAATTTAACTGGAATTGTAATAATATAGAAACTACGTAACTTTACGGATGTACAGCTTTGGAACTCCCTGAGGGTGATACAAATGTATCGAAACATGTAGGAGTGATTATAACATAAATATTTTTAAAATAAAAAAACTATATTTACATTGTTGATTGAAATAAAAACTATATTTTTATTCATTCATTGTTATTTCTTGAAGCTCTGCCCATTGGTGCCTTATGCTGCCTGGGCATGTAGAATATGCCTTTGGTAACGTAAATTTGGCTAGAACAAATATCATCCCACAGTATAATCGCTGTCGCTGTCACGTTTGTTGCAATACACACGGCCCAGTAAGTCGTGTGCGGTTGTGTATGACTGTACTGTGCCAGTCACCACCCACATTTCGCCTGTGCAAACTCCAGAAAAATATGAGGAAGCTCGTTTCGCATATAAGACTTCCAAATTATGTTACCGTTACGGAGCCTGGAGGCATACTGTGCGGTAATTATTGTGGTTAAATATCCTCATATTCATGAACAGTAACTCCTTCTGATAGAATGCAGATTTTTTGCAGACTTTTCTGTGCAAATAGTTGCCATGTTTAGATCGTCAATGCTGCGTGTGAATACTGGTTTCACTAACCCAAATAGCTGACTTATTTTCCCTGCTTCCCACGATATTTGCGCCAGTTAGTCTGGCTCAGTCTGTACGTGCATGGCAGGCAGAAATTATTGCATGGTAACAAGCATAGACTGTCACATAGTTTATTTAATAACACCAGCTTCAGAAGCTAAACATTATAGTTGTTTGGATGTTACTTATTTTTGGTAGGAGAGGGTTCGAAATTCAAGGCTGTGTGTTTGGCACTTCCACATATTGCGTTCTCGAGTGGTCCCAGATTCAATTCTCGATTAGCTAACCTTGCGTACTTACTGAGTTTTATGCACGAGGTTTCCGCACTCCGTCTATTCTTATTCCACGACAAGCAGCATTTCACAGCTTCCCAAGTTTAAAATTTATAATAGTAACGTTACAAAAGCCGATCCCAGTGGCCGCGCGGTCTAAGGCGTGGGTCTGCGGTGGCTCGCTTTCTGAAATTGTGGGTTCGAATACCGTCGGGGCCATCGATGTCTGTCTCTTGTGAGTGTTGTTTGTTGTCAGTTAAAGGTCTCTAGGTCGGCCTGATCACTCGTCCAGAGGAGTCTTACCGAATGTGATGTGTCTAACCGATAGTGATTATGAATCCTCGATAATGAGGAAGCCCTGGCCCACTAGGGCTGTTATGCCATGGTAAAAAAAAGTTACAAGAAACTCGATAGTGAACTTGCGGGTTCCATAAAATGGGGGGAATTTGTTTACTATCTGAGAACTGTTTAGCCTCTCAAGAAGGACTCTGGTCCATGGAGTAAGTAAGTAATATTACAAGTGTAATAAATGACGTCATACAAACTGACTAAGAAGCAGGATAATATTCCCAGGACTATTTAAAGTTGCTAGCACGGCATTCGCCTAGATGAAGTTCGGAGGATTTGAACAAGAATAGCAATATAACTTCGTCAGGATGGCCTGACTACTCCTGATATTAGAACCGGTTATCAGCCTACTACAAGCTGCAAAGCTTTATCGCTCGGTCACCACGTTCCGTTTAGGTAGCTTAAACAATATGAACAACCTCGAAATGGTACTCACTGTAGCTATAAATAGTCCTCTGGAAATACTGGCAGATAAAACCTGCACTCAAATTATGATAACTCCATGCGTATACCACTTTCTGAAGCAGGGCAATGTGTACCAAAATGTGTCATCTATTTTGGCACTTCGAAACACGAATTTAAGATAAATTATATTTCAAAATTCAGTTGCTAACTAACAGAAAGAACAATGTGTCTCCATTCCAAAACAATTAATTATTTCTGTTTAGAAAAATAATTGATATGTGTTATGACAGTTATATGATACATATAAATACATTTTTTGTGCAAGATACAGGTTTCTTTAATGTTATAGCAGGAGATGTAAACAGCGACTAGTGTGCTTTAAAGAATTAAAATGAAGATTCTTTTCCACTGCATTGTAAAGTGGCGGAATGAGCAAGAATTTGTTGGGTAACTGGCTATATTTGCCCGGAGGTAAAGTAACCAAATCGTCAAGTTGATCACTCACCTTCATCTAGTTTCGAGGTTAGAAATGCCTGGCGCTGTACCTCCAGTATCCCTTGTACCTTTATGGCGTAAACAGGAATACCTAATTCTTTCTTCCTTTCTTTCATATCTTTTATTCTGATCTTTTTCTACCTAATAATTGTAGGTGTAAAGCAGGGTTTCTTAAGTAGTTTTTGCCATAGACTTTTTTAAGTCTTGTGAAATCTACGGACTCATTCTTAGAAAAATATATTTAAATACATACAAGAAAAATAGAGGAAGTGAGATTTATTGAGGTTAATAACAATTTTTGAAATATAGAGACCATAAATCTATTTGTTGCCAGGATACGTTATTGAAGGAGAAGGTAATTTCAGTTACTAGGTTAGTGAAAATGAAATTGTAATCTTTTCCCCATCCAAGTTCGCGGATCCCCTGAAATCTATTCATGGACCCCAAAAGGTCCGCAAACCCCAGGTTTAAGAACCGCTTGTGTAGAGGGTTATTGTTGATCTTGATCCCACGCAATGACACACACACACACACACACACACACTCGGTAGGATTCCTCTGGACAAGTGATCGGTCGGTGGTAGAAACCCCTACCTGACAACACACAACACTCACAACAAACAGACAATCATGTTCCCGGTGGGATTCGAACCCGAACTCTCAGTAAGGTAGCGGCCTTAAACCCAGGCCTTAGACCGCGTAACAGCTATAATTTAAACGGTGAAAACTGTGTAGAGAGATGCCTAAACGCTTTTACAAGGGCGCAGTGGATGTTTTCTTACCACAAAATTCAGCAGGAGCTGCTTAAGGTAACTGTCAAGTCCTAGGAATACAGTAGGCCTATGTTATTTTTCGAACTGAAACTCACTGAAACTGGAGATTCAGTGACGAACACAGTTTATGATGAACGGCGTGTGTTCGTTGCTACTGTCGTTCAGTCGACAGCCACATTTTTCATCTATATATATATGTATGTATGAAAATCAAAAGACCAGTAAAACTTGCGCGTAAATGTGATGTCTACTTTGGGTATGGGAAGGTCTTTGTGTTCACAGAAAGACTAATTCTGGAGGAACACGACTTTATCTGTGTCAAGACCCTGTCTTAAATGTGATTTGATTGTATCTTTCAGCTTGAGGGGAGGAAAACTGGAAAAACCTAAATGATGAAAATCTCCTTAAAGGGACGGTTAATAGTGTCTTCCCTATTTTTTTTTTAAAAAAGGGACAAAGCACAAAATATCAATTTTACAGCGGAAGCAAGAAGATGACTCCATTTTACGTACGACAAATACTTTTATGTGTAGGATATCACCACTTATCTTGGTTATTCTTAGAGATGAAATTGTCATCTTTTATGTATCATTAAGGAACATTATCGAAAGATTCGCTACACATAACTCAATTTAGCTCATTGTGACAGTTAGCCCCTTTTTACAAAACAGGGGCGATGTGTACAAATTGCCGTAAACTGGAAATAAAAGGACGCAAGAAGTGGACTCAATTCTAAGCAACTGGTCTAAGATATTTTATTTAATAAACCGCATAAAATTAAATATGGGAGGGTACTTGAAAGCTAATCGGAAATTTTAATTCTCTTCGCAAATAATGTTAGCAGCAATGAAGAATGTGATATTCAGGTACGTATAAGGAAAACTAGCTCCTCTCTGTTAAGATTCGAGATCCATAATGTCGGAAACAGTAATCTTGAACGTGTGACTTATGTGCGTTGATGTGGTGGATCCTCTTCCATCGTGTGGCTTGTATCCTGTAGAAAATCAATTGTTACGTGAAGGTGTTACGTCGTTGTTTTCGAGTTAGTATGCTTGCCTATGGACAATATGAGGGAGAGGGGAATGATTCTGTCCTATTAGATATTTTAAATTTTCATTTTACACTATGCATAACTTCAAGGCGTCACACGTGGGATCGGGCTGGCTAAACCGTAAAGCTTCTGCCCCATATTCGACAGGAGCCGCTTCATATCTCAGCTGATCGAGGCTTTTTGTTAAATCCATATAGGCAGGCATCGGGACAGTAGCTTAAGTTAGGCCTAGACCGCTTCCTTCCACACCGCTTCCAATTCGTTACCTACTAACGATCCTATCGTTTGACGCTACACTATCTGAACTACTGACAGTATTTTTAAATTCGGGCCTGAAAATAAGGCGACTGTCTTTCTCCCATTGGTGTATGTAGAGGAAAAACTTAGAAAATTAAGATGATATAATAAAAAACTATAATTTTTAGAGACATAAAACTGAAAAGGTTCATGTAACTGACCTTTGGTACAGTATGAACATAAATCATTTTAACACAGACCTTTCACTTTACGTGTGACATCTTTATTGCTGTAAGGCCTCGCTCGTAGGGCGACGACTACTTTCTGTGCTGCTATTTCCGAAAAAAAAAACTCGCTTTTTATTTGGGCTTATATGGAATATGTAACATACCGTGTTGGAAATATATGCTAACAGACGGATCAATAAACTGTGTAATTATTCGCTCATAAATTCCTTCTAATAACATCAAATACTTGTAAGGATATGCAGATAATAAGTAGCATAATTACCACCTGCTAATTTGGTGTTTGCACTCCGGAAAATTACGATGGTAAAGTATATATATTTTTTTAACTTTCTGTGTAATTCTCAACATCCTGTATTTAATGACCTCAGTCCACAGCCAACATCGAATAGGAACGCTGCATGCGTCTAATGTTTTTGATTAAGTGAATTTACGAAGTGTGATTCCAGTGTTGTCGGTGGTTTTATAGGCGTCATAACGAGATTCATTTTCTGTCGTGGAGAGTTAACATAGTGACACTGAAAGTAGAGCGTTAGACTGTCGTACATCCGGTCGGAGTCTTTTGAGGCGTGCACTCTTTAATTGGCTTTTATATGTGAGGCTGCGTATGAAGAAACCAGACAAAACCAGCGTAGAGAAGAAAACCAACTAGATGCTACTGAATGCTTTATCGCATTTATAATCTGCTCAACATGTTTCGAGCACTTATATGCCCATCATCAGGGGCTCGAGACTATACTTGTGTTGTTACCGCATATGGTGTGTAATGCCTTGGTTGTTGGTGGTCGGCTGTTAGGAGCAGAGCAGCAGGCTATGTGTTCGGGATGAGGGAAATTGAGCAGATTATAAGTGCAATAAACCATTCAGTAGCATTTAGTTGGTTTTCTTCTCTGCGCTTATACAACGATGCACGGACAAACATACATCAAATTCAGACAAAACCACTTTGACCATTCCGTTTCGAATGTCAGCATTTTGCTACGCTTTTTTTTTTCAGTTATCCGTGCTTTTTAAAAGATCGTTTGTAGTGTGGTCCAGTCACTCTTAGAGGGGATGAATGCAATTTCCCGTATATGTCCCGCATCGTCGGGAAGGGTTAGGACATTGTGTGAATATAAATTTTTCTCTAATTTTCATGTTGTTTGTCGATTGTGTGATACAGCGTTTAAGGCTGTTTGTTCAGCTTTTTCTGAGGCCTGAGTATTGGAAACAAAGTTTACACTGCACTTCACAGGAACCTACGTTGGGTAAAATTTTATTTCTGTGTTGCTTGCAAAATAAACTCCATATTTATTGTGTTGCAAAAACCGTTCTCAGCTCCGTTCTATTCAACTAACCTGTGTGAAATTGATCACTAAATTATTATTACTTAGACTGACTACAGTTAGAACAAAGGACGTCGGGATAACTTAGTAAGTACAGCACACGGCCTGGACGATTCGGAGTTCGAATCCGTGCAACGGAAATTATTTATTTCTTCTCCAAAACGCGTGCACTGGTTCCGGGACCTATTGATCTTCCTTTTCAATGCGTGGCGGTGAACCTTTTCCCAGGGGTAAAGCGGCCGGGGCGTGAAGCTGACCACTCCTTCCATCTAGTGCCGATGTTATGGAAAATTTAGCTGTACCTCCACTCTCCCTAGACGACTTTGTGATGTGTATAGAGATAACATTACTCTTTTACTGTTAAAATACTTACGAATTCAGTTAAAGAGTCGACTGACTGTTATGAGGATTTGATGGTTTTTTTGGAGGAACGGGGGGGAGGGGAGGGGGAGGTAACATGAGGGAAATGCTGGAAGAGTACCTTAAAATTCGTTTCGACCGCCTCATTCCATGTCATTAATTCGTCATTCACCACCATCCTCCTGTTATGCTGTGCATAAATAATACCTGAACTTGATGCGACAAAGGGAATTTAAATTAATGTTAGCGCGGCCCGCTCTCTGCTTTTGCGAGTCCCTCCAAATGAATTTTATAATTTATGTCTGGAATATCCTCTGTCATTTCTTCTAGGACAAGGCATCTTCAGTTTCAAGTCGAATTCTTGTCTAGCAGCTCTCCCCCCCCCCCGAACCCTTCAGTCGTTTGTGACTGGAGGGGAAAGTTTCAGAGCTTACCAGAAAGTTATGTTCAGCTCAGTGATACCCGTTGCCTACGCAGTAAATTAGTTCTAGTTAAAATTCTTTGCATTCAGCTCTGTATGGAACAAGAACAGATTTCAAACAAGAAGATTTTAAGAATAGTTTTACAAAATGTTTCTTTACATTAATATTACATACCAAGTAAAAACTTTTCACTTCCAACGAAATAATATTTAACTGAAATATATCAGAACATTTTGAAAAACACGAAATAATAACCACGAATTTTATAGTGTAAATCTGTTAGCAATAATGTATAATATATAATAGTACACGTTGGTTTAATTGGTAAAGTTGGTTTAATTCATTCGTTATACAGACTGGACTACAGTGGACGACGAGGGAAACAGAGCATGGTGTTCTGCAGATGGTTCGGTTGATCCATTACCTGAAGGTTAAAAAAAAAACTATGTAATGCTCGAGACGAAAGCTCAAACAACCCAGACGCCACAAGAATAGTGTAATACACAACAAAATAATTATAGGCTGCTTTGTCATTGTAGAAAGTACGGCAACAAAAAATTGACTCTTGACAATTGAACATGTGAAAGGTCGTTAAGTTATATCGGATCATCCGTGTCCTGGCTTCAGTTCCTGGCCAAGGGGGATATTTTTTTCTCCACATTGCTTAGGCTGGTCTTTGAACCCGTCTAGCCGCCTTACTAATATGTACAGGAAGTCCGTTGATGGGAATAAAACAGCCAGAGTTTGAAGCTGACCACTCATCATACTTTACTGCCCAACTTAAGATGTCTAGCCTTATACCTCTACTCCTACACCGTCTGAGTGGTGCGAAGCAAAATACAGGATGGAATCTTCCTTGACCTTACAATCAACTGTGTCATATTACTATGCTAGTCATTAACATTTCTCCGCACTTTGTTAATTTTGCATGATTTGTCGCAAAGTTACAATTCTCACTAATCCTTTAGACCTTTATTTCATATTCTTTATGCATTTAGTTTTTTTTTCTAGGGGGGGGGGGGATTTTCACCTAAGATTGGCAAGTTCCTGGGAGTTTTGAGACTTTCTCAGCAATTTTGATGAAGATTAAATTCTTCTGGGATGTTACCCTCTCTCTTTGCGGCAGTAGTCGCCGTGCTAGTTCTATTTCTTAACTTGAAGCATTGAGTGCTTAGAACAGGTAAAGGTGAAAGGTCAAGGCAAAGGACAAGGCTGAACCAATTCCTGTACAGGACTGAGGGCCCCAGGACATTGAGGCTCCCAGATTTCAAGACAGTCGGCTTATGATGTGGTAAGGTTGTCAGCCCTACACACCGGCCGCCTTTACCCCCAGGAAATATTCCTGGTACTCATTTCTTTTAGAGGCTGAGTCGAATCCACGGCCATATTGCGGCCGGAAGAATTAAGTAAATGAAAAATTCCGACACAATCGGGAATCGAACCCGCGACCTTCCGGCTTGTAGTGCATTGCTTCAACCAACTGCGCCATCTCGTGCCCGGAGTGCGTAGATGGTGACATGCAGTTTATAGCACTGAATGTGTACATTTCTCGAAAACAGCAGACAGCTGTCGTGTTTACGTATAATTCTTCAACAACAGTGCGAACCACATGTATTAAAAATCGATTAACAAAAAGCATCGTGGTATGTCCCTTTTAGTTGACTTCACCATAAGGAAGAGGTGGATACAATTGGAAGACCTGTCTTATGAGGGGGAAGACCGTTGAATGGGTAAAGGTAGGTTCTGTGAAGTTTTATGATTGTGTTGGTCACACAAGGAGTTTCCTGCGTTAGTGTTCCACTGTGAGAAGTTTTGTGTTCCCTGACTGGGACATGCAAGCCATTATGCCTGCTCAAAATTTCACAGCCTTCAATTGAAACAACTGCTCAAGCCATTTTAAGTAACATCACTTCTAAATTTTACATGATCTTAAAGATGAAAACTTTCTCTTCCTTATGCATACATTCTGTGAAATTATTGTACGGAACTCTTCCATAACCGCGGCACTAGAAGGGGGTGAGTGGTCAGCAGCACGCCCCGGCCGCACTTTGCCCCCGGGAAATACCCAGTACTCATTGTACACAGTAGGCTTAGTGGGCCCCAGGGCCGGTCTGGACGGGCGGAAAATCTCGTCCCCACTGGGATTCGATCCCGGACCGTCCAGCCCGTAGTCAGTTGCTATACCGACTAAGCTACCCGACCCACACTACTTCTTCAGACACACACACACACACACACACACATATATATATATATATATATATATATATATGAAAGTAGGGGAAAAGGACCTGTAAAAATGAACAGCTCCATATAGTAATAAAAAAGGTAAAGTGCACCCTTCTACAGGCACTGAGGCTCAGTACAGGCCGTACGGCCCATAGTGGAAGTAGTGGTATAGTTCTAATCTTCCTTGACCACGGCACTAGAAGGGGTAAGGGGTCAGCGTCACGCCCCGGCCGCTCTTTAACCCCGGGAAAGATCCGTTACCTATTTTACAGGAGGCTGGGTGGGCCCCAGAGCCGGTCTGGACAGGTGCGAAAAATCTCGCCCCCACTGAGATTCAATCCCCGCACCGTCCAGCCCGTATCCAGTCACGTATAATAATGCTGTCACAATAAAAACATGTTATTTTCCGCTTCACTTCAGGCGTAACTCGAGCAAGAAGCCATTAACCACATTCACGTCATGCAAGCTGTGTATCATGTCTGCAAGTGGACTGCAATTCTTGGCGCGAAGAGCGAACGTGACGCAAATGAAGTCTGATAAATCTCTGTGTTGTCGAGATCTGAGGTAATGATATATGATGGAACTGAATAGTATATCACGATGAAATCGAGGACTTCATTAAGGCTTCAGTTTGTCAACATCACTTCATAACGTAGCAACCTGCCACAAATTTTATTAATGCAATTTATTCACACGATATGCATCACATTTCGGTCCCTCAGCTATACCGGAACTAAGACTGGGATATCTCCTTTAATGTATACGATACTACATTAATGCTTTTTAAGAGAAGATCTTTGCTATTAAAAACAAGCAACTCCTTATCTTAACCACAGAGTATGAGTTTTCTAAGTTTTGTAGGAATAAACAGTCATTATTTCCCTAACGGTCATTAATTGAGCGGTTCTTATAACACATAGACACTTTTGCTTTGAGGCAGGAACTAAATTTTTAAGCGCGTTCACAAAATCGCGGAAATCGACTATTAGCTGTCAGTCCGTCTGTCCGTCCGCATCGAAAAACTCGGCTACCACCGGAAGAATTTTCATGAAATTTTATATTTGAGTATTCTTCGAAAACCTTTAGAGAAAATCCACGTTTGTTTCAACCTTGAGAAAAATAACGCGTATTTTACATAAAGACGGACATACACTTACTATCATATCACTCTGAATTCTTGTCAGAATGAGAAATGTTTCAGATAAAGTTATAGAGAAAGTCAAAACATGGCTTTTATGTTCAATAATGTTTTTTTCCGAATGTCGTGCCGTTTTGTGGGATAACGTGGAAGAATATGGCAGAGCCGGACAGATTATAGGTGACCGTCTAACATGGCGCCTGCGCTATGTATGCTGGATTGGGTAACTAAGGCTACAGATACACATTCAAAATATGTGATATTTATTGATTTTCCACGGCAAAACGTCTTCTTGAATGTCATTAGACTAAATTTCAGGCTTGAGAAGAATTCCTTTAAAGATGGAGGTGCTCGGCCACTGCTTATTTTCGTATGACTTTCAATTTCATCGGAGCGCCTTTCTTGGTATATGAAATACAACATGTCTGATTTTACGTGGCGCTTCAGAAGAATTCCAAATGTGACTATGTGTATTGTGATTTTTAATATTATACTTTTGGGATTCAAATTTTTTAGCGTAATGAAATTTACAGATCTCTGTATTGTTATCAGAGATTTCATATATATATATATATACAGGGTGTTTCACGACTTTAGGGCATAACTGCAGGAGGTGATTTCCTAGGCCTTTGTGATCAAAAAAGTTCATATAAACATGTGTCCGATTTTGGACGGTTGTTACGGAGTTATGACCGTTTTTTAATTCCCGTACACGCCCTCGTGTGAACCGCGTCTATCAGCTGGCGGGTCGCTATTTTTAGCCAGCCACAGACACTTGTATGGTACCTAAGGCGTGCGGGGAAAGGCAGCCTGTGTTGCGGCCGGCGGTGGCATTTTCGAAAATCAGCTTTAAGCATCGATAAATTCAAATTAAAGGTAATTTCACGAAATTAACTTTACATTCGTACTTTAACTGTATCATGTATTATGCTGGTTTATTATTTTGTTCCGTTTATTGTCAGTAATCGTTACCTTCTATTCCGAGATTCAAACGGTCATAACTCCGTAACCGT
>Ga0136643_10016400_pt1 | contig 11136 bp, 8 predicted proteins | sample TergutLab28metaG_FD_96883 | JGI IMG/M metagenome (GOLD analysis project Ga0136643, IMG submission 96883) | Labiotermes labralis P1 segment gut microbial communities from Petit-Saut dam, French Guiana - Lab288 P1 (version 3) (version 3) | ecosystem: Host-associated > Arthropoda: Insects >... | reverse complement strand
TATAATCCTCCTGTAATACTAGAGGCAAATATAGTTGTGTTCGACTGTAAGTATTAATACACCAAGCTCCTTACTATTGTACTAACACAACGGGGATGACGCACATCAGAACAACTCGATAGATTTCGATTACATTTATTGAGGCGTCCACATAAACGTTACTAAAGGAATTCAGTTTTGGGCAGTGTCGATTCAATAAGCATGTACATATCTACTGCAGACCTACCGGCCCTTAAACTTAGTTTTTCATAATTTTCCGCATAATGAGTAAAGAGCACTTTCAGCAGCGCAGCTGCACAACTTAACCGTAATAGTACTACTACTACTACTACTATTACCACCACCACAAACACAACTACCACCAACACCACCACCACTACTACTACTACTACTACTACTACTACCACCACCATCACCACTACCACCATCAACACTACCACCATCACCACTACTACCATCACCACTACCACCATCACCATCAAGACCACTACAACCATCACCACCACCACCACCATCAAGACCACCACCACCACCACCATCACCACCAAAGCCACCACCACCAACACAAGAGCTACTACTACCACTACTAACACTGTTACTATTACCATCACTATCATCACCACAACCACAACCACCAACACCACCACCACCACCACCACTACTACTACTACCACCATCACCACTACCACCATCACCACCACCACCACCATCATCAAGACCACTACAACCACAACCACCACCACCACCACCACCACCACCACCACCACCACCACCACCAAAGCCACCACCACCAACACAAGAGCTACTACTACCACTACTACCACTGTTATTATTACCATCACCACAACCACAACCACCATCACCACCACCACCAACACGATTTCTACTGTACCAACTGTATGCACTAAAAGTCACGTAATTAAAGGTAGCCTTTATTGTGTTAGGCATTTCGTGAACCAAAGTCACGTATGACTGCTTGCGTATTTGGAGAGTGTATTACTCAGATGAAAACGGTTCAACTACATGCCTTTGGAAACATACCTTCCAGGTGAAATGTTTTAAACACGGGTGGAGTTAACCTCTACAAATCTCGTGTGAAAGCTATGTGGTTTGACGGTATATACGAAGTCTACTCCGATGTGCAAACCATTGGAAATACTTAGTACACTCGGACGTTGAACTTAACACTCAAACAAATTCCATAGTTTTCACTGGAAGTATAATTTCCTATAGTTGATAAACCACTTCAGACAAAGCAGGCACAAGTCAAAGCTCACAAGCTAACCGCTACATCGATCCACAGCATCTACACCCCAACCTACGTACGGTGCAATTATTTTTGAAATAACACCACAGAAACACCTGAAGTTTAGGTGCCCGAAACTAAAGCTTCCTCAGATGTTAATGCTGCCTTTATTGGTTGCTAAATGTTTAGATCTGGAAAATATAAATTGTTGTATTTTGTCTTTAATTCCATTCTGTTGTCTTGCGGACTAAGCCATCATAATTTACCGTATAAGACAAAAGATTTCCTTACTTTTTCTGTGTATTATGCTACTCCCGTGTTACAAACAAAAACTTGAATTTTCTTCAGATTCTTAATGGTAATTATTGTTATGCGACTACTTTATTTTGTTTACCCCCCAAAATAAAAAACTTGTGCCTTCTTGTCTTCGCTTTAGCCAAATAGAATATATGATGGAAAAAAAAGCCATCCCGATGTGAGTTACACACACTTACACAAACAAGAGTGTGTATTTTCTCTGTACGATTTGTAGAAGAACAAACTGATAATTTTGACACGAGGCAAAATGAATTTTTTCGCGGTATACACACTGTTCACCACTGATCCAGTGCGCAGTTTTACCTGAACGCCCACTACTCAAAAGAATTAACGTCCGGCAAGGAATTTGAAATCCTACCGAGATTTCGCTTGTCGACGGAATTGGAGCAGCAAATCATCGCTGTAATACAACGGCTCGAACCCACTCAAGTGTTTAAGGCTTCTCTATCACTCGCATTTCCCCACCATTTTTTATCGGTTGACGGAACAAATTTTGCAACAGTTATGTATAAAATGTGCCCTCCTATTAGGGGTAAAAATGTTATATTGCGAGAGATGTTGTCAGCTATACTTATCAACCTCTGTACAAACTTATCGATAAATATGAATACATATTCCGATAATTAAGCCTAAATACTGTGCCTGCCGAACCCCCTCAAACTGACAACTTCCATTTCATGACACTCTCAAGAGATTCCCAAAGGCGGACTGAAGAATCCACCATTTTGACCGAATAAAACAAAGTAACATGATATTGCAGAAAACGGCTGTACGAAGAACGTCATATTTTGTGCGCCTCACTAAACAACACGTGTTAGAAGGCAACCTACACGAGGCGGGTGAATGTTATGTAGCTCATACCGTGCATATTCTTACAATTAATACATCAACCAACAAATAAACGTAATAAAATGCAATTTATGACAATTATCGAACTCCTACATGTTTCGGCACCAGGGTGCCATCCACGGGAAGTCTTCTAGAACAAAGGAATACAAGTCCAACACGCTAATCTAGGTACCGAATCCTATCATTCTAGTGAGGGTGATGCAGCACCTAGGTTAACCTGTTGACAATCATTCTTTTGTTGTAGAAGACTGTCTGAGGATGGCACCTTGGTGCCAAAACTTGCAGGATTTGATACTTGCCATGAATTGCATTTTATTAAGTGAATTTATCGGTTAATATATTGATTTCAAGGAGGATCAGTTTAGCAAAAAGATTTTAGTCAAACGACCTTGATGGAAAACACCATTTGGAAAAAAGACGTGAAGGTGAGGGCAATTATAAAATCGATTTTTTTATGTTTTGTTGACCGTGCATCTCAGTATAATCTTAGTAATTAACCAACTTAATGCACAAAATCCTGTTTTATAATAAGTTTATTATAAAACAAGATTTTGTGCATTAATTGGTTAATTACTAAGAATAAAATCGATGTTACACGCTTAGCACTAGAGAGCATGGACTGTATTTGTCTGGCTCAATTGTACTGTCGTGAATATGGCAATAAAATCTGGGGCATTTCTTGACCGGCAAAGCGACATTTACTGCGTAGAAACGGTTTTTCGCCACGGAATTGGACAGATTGTTAGGCCCCGGAATTCGCAAAAGAAATATTCAGTGAATCACGTTTCGGAAACAGCGAGTCTAAGTCATGTCATGGGGAAACAGGAACCAGAGACAGCAAGCGGACACACGGGCGTTTCGACATTCAGAATCCAAATAACAGACAGACAGTGCCCACTCCAGAAAGCAAACAGTTTATGTGTCTCAGCGGACATCTTATCCAGTAGAAGCCTGGGATAAAGCTACGGAAACATAACGTTGACCAAGGGCTACTGCCGGTGGAGCTTAACACTATTCCTTCTATACGCTTTCTTGGGAGGGGTGGTTGTGGGTGCAGACATATTATAGGTACCTAATCGAATGGTGTTCTAACTTGTAAATCTGCCCTGCCGCCAGGCTGATATTACTAGCAGGACGAAAAAAATTAGACCTGAGTTCGAGAGCCTGATACTTTAGTTGTTCCCAACCTTTGAGCCGCGAACTCGTGGGGGTCGCGGGGGGTTATTCCAAGGATTCCTCAAAACTCGCACAACCTCGCAATAACATTTGTACTTCAACCTATAGCTTTGGTTCGTCTGTGAACTCCGCCACTGCGAACCAGGCATTAGTTCGTATGACGAATAAGATACGAACTCTACAGCAGTTACCGAATAGTCTTCTATCATAAGATATTTTCCCAATTAGAGGAGCCTAAAAGCATCACTATTGTCATATTCACTCTAAGCAAAGTTTCCGGAGCGTGAAGATGAGGTACACGACGGAGTGTTCATAAGTCCTTAGCCCCCACATACTTCCCGATATCGTAGGACGGAATCGATAGTGTCGTTGGAAAGAGGGGTCTGTTAATGTGCCGAATTGCAAGTCTTTTCTTGTTACAGAGGCTGAAAGGAAGCATGTCAGGCGACGCGCGCCATTTCAACAACATGGAGACACGAGCCGTCATCAAGTTTGTTTTTTCCTGCAAGGCAAGGCGCCGAAAGAAATTCACGCCATTCTGACAGAAACATTAGGGGAGCATGCAACATTGTATGCCACCGTCAAAACTGGGTGGCCCTGTTTAAACGTGGTGATTTTTCCACCTATGATACGCCTCGTCCTGGACGACCACAAACAGTGACCACTCCGGATATTATCAATCAAATTCACGAGCTAATCTTGGAAGACCGCCGGACTTCCGCTAAATCAATAGCTGAGCAACTGGGCATCTCACGTGAGTTGGTTGGGTCCATCATTTATGATGATTTGGACATGCGGAAGCTCTCTGTGAAGTGGGTCCCGAAATGCCTGAACGCGGATCAAAAACATCAACGGTGCCAGTCGTCTGAGCAACTTTTGGAATTTTTTCGGCCCGATCCAAATGATTTCCAGTCGCGATTGGTGACCATGGAAGAAACCTGGTTATATCTCTATGACCCGGAGACAAAGGAACAATCAATGGAGTGGCGGCATAGCGGCTCACCCCGCCCCCAAAAATTCTGAGAGCAAAAATCCGCTGGAAAATTTCACGCCTCGATTTTTTTGGGATCAAGACGGCATCCTCCCCATTTATTATCTTCCAAAGGGCCAAACTATCAACGCAGAGTATTACTCATCTCTGGTGGCGCAAATGAAGGACATTTTGAAGGAAAAACGCCGCGGGAAGTTCGCCAAGGGGGTCTTGTTCTTGCACGACAATGCCCCGGCTCACAAGGCACTTGCATCCCAGAAGAAACTGGCCTACCTGGGCTTACAGTGTCTTCATCACCCACCCTATTCTCCGGATATGGCCCCGTCAGACTACCACCTGTTCCCTGGACAGAAAAAAATTGGTAAGTCGCCATTTTTCGTCCGACACGAAGGTCCTTGCTGCCGTTGAGACCTGGTTGGACGGACAACTTTCTGAATTTTTTTTTGAGTGGCTTGCAAAAGTTAGAGCAACGGGCTAAGAAGTGTATTGAGCTTCGTTGGGAGTACGTTGAATAAATCCCGAGTTTAGTCGCTGTAGCTTTTTCCTTCCTGGTCGGGCTAAGGACTTATCAGCACAACCTCCTAGAAAGAACGGAGATGTAGAAACATTTCCTATGTATCTTCATGGAGTAATGCCTGAGTATACGGACATCTTTTATCAATATGACGCTAATGGCCCATGAGGCAGAGGGTCTCTCATTTTCCGGGTTTATAAGTATTGTTTCTAGATATTCGGTAAGAGCCTCTGCATGAGATTTCGGCAGGTCGCAAGACCTACACCGACAAGCACAAGTACAGTAAAATTCTGGTACAAATCTATACCTTGAATATGATTCGGGCAAGCATCACAGTCTTAGAACGGTGGAACACAATACACTGAAACTTAACACCTCTCGGCTGTTGTAATTGGAGCAGACACTGCACAATATACACATGACGTTGTATGAGATGTAATGATTTCTAAATTCTTCCGCTTTTCTATCCACAAGTAAGAAATTATTCTTATAGTTAGGAATATTTAAGCCTGATGGCAGTGATACCAGAAAATAATAGGTCGCCATGAAGCTGTCAAGAGTTCAAAACTCGTTAGATTTGATCAGTCATGCAGCGTCAACCTTTCCTCATAGCAAGTAATCTGTACGTATAACATTTATTTACTCTATTCATCTTCCTTTCACGAACTATTCAAGTACACAGTGTGTGTATTCTGTGTACTGCTTGCGATCTCGTAACATCTTCTAAGGTCTGCAACGTGCAAGAATGAAACAACGGTGACGTTTCAGCAGAATGGTGGCACTACTGAAGAGTTATCTGTGGAAACCATAGCTATCGATTGAAAAATGTCATATTTCCCCTTTGAAAATTCAACCAATTTTTTCCCCATAGTGCAACAGTTTCTAGAAGGCCAGAGTCTTCTCATTAATGCGGCTTCACAATCACACTCAGACACACCACACTCGGGAGGACTCCTCTGGATGAGTGATCAATCCGTCGCAGAGATCTCTACCTGGCAACACACAACACTCACAAGAGATAGACATCCACGCCACCGGCGGGGTTCTAACCCGCAATCCCAGCAAGCGAACAGCCGTAAACCCACGCCTTAGACCGCACGGAAACTGGTATCATCTGAAACTAGCTTTATACGCGTTAATAATAATAATAATAATAATAATAATAATAATAATAATACGTTAACTACTCCTGCATTTCTTTTCCTTTCGGACGGTCACAAGCACTTTTAGGGGGCTCAATAGTCATTGTCTTCAGTACAGAATATTGCCGTTGTTCATGACAAATCCCAATAAAACATGAATAATAATGCTAGATTATATTAAAAATGAATTTTCCAACTCGCCCACTGTTATATAGTATGCACGATATGTAGGTCCGGTGTTTCTCAGCGAAAAGATTAATGTAGTAGTTTTTCGAGAAGTTTTATGTGCCACAACACGTTACATACAGCATTACCTTTATTCCCTTCTGTACGAAACACTGACAAAAAATAAAATTAATATGACCATAAATGTACGGTTAAAAAAATAACTCCCTACCGCACTCCGACAAAGATCTATGAGAGCTGCGTTCCTATGTGCAGAAAATTTTAATAAAAATAAAAGCAAACGTTCGAATGCATCTAATATCCAGCAGGTCCTTCGCTGTAGAAATGTGACAGTCGCAAAATGTAGGCATATAATGGATGAATGAATATGACTTTTCTTGGACAGATAAAAATTGCAGGAAAATGTTGAAACCTAGGTATCTGTTTCATGACATTAATATTTCGGTAAAAATATTCAAATAATCCCCATCTTTCTGTTCGAGACACACGACATATGGCGTCTGATGACGTCACCACTACCCACGTGCTGGGACACAGAGGGAATAATAATGAGGTCGTTTAATATCTTTTGCGTAGGAGAGGGTTGAAATCAACACGTCACGCGTTGTGAGGAATAACATACAGATGTTACATTTATTCACATGCTCGCGAGGTAACAACTTCGCCAAACAAAATTAAACAAGTGACTGTTACAAGAGGGTGAAGTTGTAAGAAAGATCGACCACAGTCCAAGCAGGGTAACATTTACTCTTACACCTACACATACATATATCCACGAACACAAATATATTATATTTAATCCACAGGCAGTATGCAACATGCATACATAAACACAAGTACAGGAACAGAAGAAAGTACTGAACGGAAAATTTTAGTTTATGTAATAAGCAGCTTTGGCAGTACTGAAATGTGGCAAATAACAAGGCGAATCTTGTCTCTTTTATATCTGGCTAATTTTCCTTCCCTTGCGGTTAAGTTATGCATTTTATTTAAAGAAGCTTCGGGGATACATAAATGAAATATGAGTATCGAAACTTGTGGAATATAATGACAGTCAAAAACCAAAGTATTTAGGGTAAAGTAGGTCCCAATGCAATTTTTTGACGACAATTCCCACGATGAGTAACCTGGGGTCAAAGTGGAGATCCCATTTCACTCCCAGGACAGCCCACTGTGAGTGAAAATACTGTGACACAACAGTTGCACTGATAGGGTGCAGCAAAAAATACGATCGATTTTTTTTTTACTCTTGTAGCCAACGATGTGAAAACAGTTAAAACTTACACAACAATTACAATTCATTGTGGCGATAAATAAACGCGGTACAGGAAAATTTGCGAATAGATGGAAGGATTCAAAAGGGAAACACAAGAGTGTTCTGCGTTACGATCGCGTTGATGTCACGGAACATGTAAGTGATCGTATTCGATACGACCGAAAATTCAACATTAATGAATCTGCGTTAGCAATAAACACAATAACGGATCTATATAAGATCATTGAATACCTGTAAGTAAACAAATTTTATGACTCTATACACCCATACATAGGAGTTTAAATAGCTTAAGTTAATTAGATTTATTGTGTACTTCCAGTATTACGACTGGCACCAAAAAATGACCTACATATTATACTGAATTTAATGCCTCATGGATACGACACGAAGCAACATATGTATAGAACCCTGTTCTGAATTAAGAACGTAGCTATACACGGCTTCAACACGCAATTATACCGAAGTTAATGATTTATTGATACGACACGACACAACGTAGATATAACACCCTGCTCTAAATCAAGAATGTCGCTGTACACAGTTTCAACGCAATTTTACCCGGAATACATACATATTTATTGATCTAATGTGTAACAGCCGAAGAAAATAATCTGAACAACAAGCATATCAATGCGACAAGTTATGATATATATATATGCATATATATGCCGGTCCCAGCAGCCGCGCGGTCTAAGGCGTAGGTCTGCTGCCGCTCGTCTGCTGAGATCGTGGGTTCGAATCCCGCCGAGGGCATGGATGTCTGTCTGCTGTGAGTGTTGTGTGTTGTCAGGTAGAGGTCTCTGCGACGAGCTAATCACTCCTCCAGGGGAGTCCTACCGACTGTGGTGCGTCGTTGAGTGTGGTCTAGAAACCTCAAGAATGAGGAGGCCATGGCCCGCGTTGGGCCGCAGCGCCATAGGAAAAAAAAAATATATATATATATATATAATACCCATAATATCCTTGTAATGTTTTATACTGTATACCCCTATATACTTTTACAATTATTATAATAATTTTGAAGTTGTGACAATATATGTGCAATATTTATCTTATACTTTCCATAGACAACACAGTTACAGCAGGCATTCATTATAAAGAACTATACGATTGTAAATGGGATCCCATGACATTGACGAACAATACATTGTACACACCGGTATTTAAGTTTTTATAAACATTTTGGCCTGATGATGGCCTGCCTAGGCCGAAACTAGTCGCCATTATTTAAATTAATAAAGCATAAGATTGTTGTTTGACGAAGTATATATTTTATTTCAATTTAATAATAAACATCAGCATTAGAAAGAAGCTGTCGAAAAATGACTTAAGGCCCAGCTGAAAATAGTCATTGAATGGCACAACAGCGAACCAAATGCACTGAAAAAATGTGATATTGTGGAAAAAACGTGAGATGTACATATAACATACTGTTGCAGCACCTTCTGATCCTCGCAGCATTTAATACTTAGCGGTCGCGCTTTTGGCTATTTTTCAAAATTATGCATGTTTTATGATAGGGGTGGCCACAAAGCAGCTCGCGCTTGTACAGGGTGCTGCTTGCGCAAGTTGCTTATAGAAAACAATTGAAATTTCTCGCCAACACACCGTAGAACACACCACCCTATTGCTTCTAGTCGACTAACTAATAAGTAGTATTGCCTTAAAAAAATGACGCTAATAAAATGCGCTGGCTGCATTCTCTCAGGCCAGTGGACAATGTTGCTACTTTGCGTTTGACTTCATGAATAATACCACGGCTACTTCCTAAGTTAACTCTTAAAGTGCGGCTCCCAAATCCCACCCAGCTGGTCACCCCTGTATAACAGAATATTACCGCTATTAGTACAGTCTATTATTATATATCTCTGCAGAACTACTTTATGTGTCAACCTTGATTTCGTCAAATTTATCGGTCTTACATAACCTCACATTTTCACCCGTCAAAATATTTTTAAACTGATGAGTTGAAAAAAAAGTACGATCCACATACAGATTTTATTTTTCCTAGACTTAAAAATATTAAATATTATGAAGGCACGTTTTCTAGTAATTATGCAGATTTAATTTTCATGACAAAATCAGGCAAATTAATGGCGATTAATAGCGATTACCCTCGTAGATATCTATAGACGGCACCATGGTAATGCTAATAACCAAAGATGACCAAAAAATATGCAGGTATTCGTGCAGTGTGCGTGTCATTTTTTTCCGATTTTAACAAAACTTGGATATTCTCGACGAGTTTTACTAAATCCACTCCTAAGATAAAGTGCCAGAAAAATACTTCCAGCAGCAGGTGAGTTGTTTCGTGGTTACTGAAGGTCAGATGGACAGACACGATTAGGACCACTGGCCTCTCGCAACTTTGTGAAAGCGTCTTAAAATGTATAGCCCATACAAATCTACTGCGTGTTTCTTTGGTCATATTCACAATTAAATATCCTACATTTAACTGAAAGCGTATGACCCGACAAAGATAAGGGGACAAATAGTTTCCTTCTATTTTCATCACTCATTACCTTACTCCTTTTAAACATTCACCCCTTTTTGCCCCCTTTGTCCTATATTCCTTTCCCAAGCCCTTTTTTTGTCCTCCCTAAAGTGATTCTCCCTTTTCCTTCCTCTCTCCCCCTGCACTAAAACACTTCCCTGCCTGTTATTTTTCCTCTCCTTACCACTTATGTGCCTTTATATCTATTCCTCTTATCTACCATAATCCTTTCCCATTCCTTTAAGTTAGCCAGCGTAAGTTATCCCCCCTCCTTCCTTAATCCCCTTTACATTAAATTTTTCCATATCTCTTGAACCATTTCGACAGCTTTCTGTAGGTTTAGACAGCATGTCCTCAAATGATTTACATGACTGTAATTTTATTTCAATGGAATCATCACGATGTGCTTGTAACGTAATGTACTATTAAATAGTTTACGTCAACACAATCACTTTATTACTCAATGTAATTATAAGGCTACACGTTTCGACTATAGATTAGTCATCCTCAGGCCTATTTTGTCAATTGTGTCACAAGACGCTATGCACACTTTGGGATCCCATCGTGTATTCCATGGATGTAAACACGATGGGATCCCAAAGTGTGCATAGCATCTTGTGACACAATTGACAAAATAGGCCTGAGGATGACTAATCTATGGTCGAAACGTGTAGACTTATAATTACATTGAGTAATAAAGTGATTGTGCTGACGTACACTATTTAATATTATATTACTGTAATTTTATGTTACAGGGAGCGTGTCAAAGGGAAGTTTAAGAGAAACAGCCCACTGAAGTATATGTATAGGCTACACTACAAATTCTTGATTTTAAGCTTTCGCCGTGTCCTGTATGTAATATGTTTTCTTTTGGGTAATTCCCCGGCGTCACAATGCTAATAGCCGACGTTTCGGAACCCTCTATCAGTTCCATCTTCATAGGC
>Ga0136643_10016398_pt1 | contig 11137 bp, 13 predicted proteins | sample TergutLab28metaG_FD_96883 | JGI IMG/M metagenome (GOLD analysis project Ga0136643, IMG submission 96883) | Labiotermes labralis P1 segment gut microbial communities from Petit-Saut dam, French Guiana - Lab288 P1 (version 3) (version 3) | ecosystem: Host-associated > Arthropoda: Insects >... | reverse complement strand
CATAAGAACTATACAAACTGTTAACAAAAACAAACATAAGAACTATACAAACTGTTAACAAAAACAAACATAAGAACTATACAAACTGTTAACAAAAACAAACATAAGAACTATAAATTTTCTACATCTCTGGTTTTAACATTGAACTCTTTGGGGAAGTGATATTGCCATTTGGTAGACAGGTGCAAACATTTTAGAGGTACCTGCTACCTCCACCTTTAAGCAAGAATAAGTGGGGTTACTCTTCAAAGTTTGTTACTCTCTACCAAATGAAGCATGATCTTTTCCCCCCAACCATTAACAACCTACACTTTGTAAAAAATGAACACATAATTACTCCTGCGAGTTTTGAGGACTTTACAGCGGTAATTGAGAACACTGGTCCTCTGCTATGTGACACTGCATTGCTGGGCGAGTGGTCCCTGCATTCTAAGGAACATAAGGTCTTCACCAATTGTTGTTAGTCCGCTTAATCCTAAAATACAAAGGCAGCACTACGTTCCTTCAAAACATCAGGACCACTCACCTGACAACGGTGTGTCGCATCCCAAGGACCAGAATCTTTCACAGTTATACTTACTTGTAGGCATTCTGCCGAAAATGTTGCAGAATCTCCTCTTGGAAGACTGGTGGAGGCTGCAGAATGAGTTTAGTGAGTGCCTGTACCAGCTTCAAAACTGCCATTTCATTATACATTCTTGAATTTTCTTTGCCTTGTTGAGACCCTTTCTGCTTCTCATAGCCTGCCTCATTGAAATAAGGCTCACTCACTAAAATCAGACCTGCCAACATACATTCAGTACAGATGCAACAAATGCTTGTGTGTGAAACGGTAACACTTGCTATTCAGCTGTTGTGTATGTTAGCAAATTGTTACAAAAAGGAGCATAAGATGGCAGCAGTGTAAGGTATGACAGACACATTGTGCAGTATAAATTTTTACCAAAACAAGTTCCTCTACATGGCAGCATTGTTTAGTGCACCGTTATTCTATGCAGTCTGGTACACTGGTAAAGAGGAGCTGTCATACCAAATGTTTTCAAATCTGGTGCTTTTGAAAGTTTCTTTTTTTACAGTAGGAATGCAATCTTATGACATCTGTGTCGCACAGGAAGATTGCTTACAGCTTGATGTACGACAGGACTAGTGGGTCATATTGCAGTCCAATGGAGGGGGTAAATATGCCTGCAGCAATGTCATCTCTCCTTCTAACAACAAATGCTTGTGTTCTTACATCAGTACATTACTTTTGAACAATATAATGCCCCTTCTGACATGCACTTTCATACAGTGTGCAAATTGATGTCCTCCATTACAGCTAATTCTACGGCTTCCTATACTAGTGAGTGAAGAACAGAGGTTTTCTTCAGTTAATAGCAGGCAACAGAGACAGGTGTACTCTTAACTGTTTGTAACCAACCTGCCACCCCTCAAAGTACCTCCTGTGGATAAGTAAAAAATTCAGCAGCTCCAGTCAGGTCTCTGGACAGTGCCATGAGATTGTACCAGCTCAAATTTAAAAAAGCCTTATTGCAGTACTGCATAATTTTACAAATGAGTACTGTGCAATAGGCAAGAAAGCTACAATTCTTGTCTCCTGTACGTTAATGCACTGAACAACGGCATTCATATCTCTGCACCCTGTACAAGTGTCATTAGTTGACTTCTGCAATATCACACTCTCACGTTTTAGACATATAAAATGTCAAACTACTAGCAGCAACAAATACACATTATTTTAAGGATTTATGGTTCCTAGATCTTACCATGGACACTTCACTGCTCCGATGTTAACTGTTCAGAAATTACATGTAAAAGCAATATCACCAAACTGTAAAAGTGAAAACATACAAGCAGTGTTGCTGACTCACATAAACAGCTTTGACCTTGGCAGCAGCAGCAGCAGCACCAGAGAAGTCAGACCATTAGATGCTTATGACCAGTAACCAATGAATTCCAGTTAAAAGTACAGTGGACTCAGGTGCAGCTGTGTCACATGCACTTCAGTTAATACTATTATTTATGTTGTGTTCTGTCTAGTTAGGGCTGTGCACACATGTGATTGTAGGCTTGTTGTAAAATGAACACCTAACAAATGGTGACCAGTGTATAGTGACAGATACAGTACAGAGACTTCTGTTTTTGACAGGACCTGTATCTACTCACCACATGGTTAGCTTCAAGATAAGGGGCCCTACCCCTGCTGTCAAGGTCACATATATCCTTGTCAGTCTCGAATACCAGGTTTGTGTACATGAAGTGACACCTAATTGGGCAGAACCTTTGAACTTACCTTGAATTGACACAATGACTTGAAGTAGATTGGAGTGAAGGGTCCACACTTCTGTCCCTTTCCCACTCCATGTACCAAGCAGACTCACGCACACTTTGCCATCTTCATATAAATTTGGGTTCAGGCGGTCACTGCAGTAACTGATATAGTGGCACAACGGTGGAGCCTTGGGATAATCAGCTGACAGTTGGAAATCAAAGAAAAACAGCCCATCTTCATATGGAGTTTTCTCTGGTCCACGTATCATCACTGAATACAAATCCTGGCAAAAATTACAATATACAAAATTAACTATATTTCTATCATGGTCTTCTGGGTTATGGCACTGTGTAGTTTGGTATATGTGTTACAATATTTAGGGGTATCATAATGCTTCCATCTTCAGAATCTCAAGCAACTGATATCAAACTTTTGCTCACATCACTTGTAATTACACTCCATATTTTTACCAGCAATGTCTCCAGGCTTGTTTATCGTAGTTTTTTTTTTTTAAACCTTTCAAAGCGTAGTGATTAACACTCAACAATTTTACGTTCTGCCCACATGGTGTGTTAATGTGTTGTGTACAGATCTCTGAAAAAATGGCAACTTCTGTGTTATACAACATTAACAGACTGGCTTTCTGTAACTGAGGTGGAGAGTGTTTACTGTGCAGTATGTATCGAGTCCTTATATAAAACAGACATGTTTCAATTTAAAGGGTTACCAACACTGTCAGCAGCTCAAGCAAGACGGCATCTAACAAACAGACGATTAATGAATAATAAATTGAAAGGGATGTGGAGGGATGCAGTCATGACATGATCCAAGGTACTATTCCAGCACCTGCCTGAGCTGGGGGGTGAAGCCACAGAGAACTTCGTCAGGACAGTGAGCTAAGACATGACATAAACATTTCCTGAATAGTCATAAATATTACAACTTGAGTCAATCCGTTTGGTACTTTACGTACTTCTTCAAGTTTGTAGCGTTTGTCTGATCCAGTGAACAACTATGAATGCTGACAGCACACTAAGTTCAGCGGTCTCAAACACATGGCCTGTCATTACGTCTGGCATGGCCCTCTCATCGACATTTATCGCCAGTTACAGAATATGGTCAAACATTTTTCAAGCTTACAATGACTTCTGTCACTTGCTTTAAGGCTGAACAAATGTTTGCTACCCCTGGATGGTATCACACAACATGTCCGAAAATAGACAACAGTGCAGAAAAGTACTGCATTCAGTAACAACAATATGTTCAGGTTTTGTTACAAAAAAATGTGAAGTATTCATAATGGCTTGTTTGTTAGTACAACACTTAATGAAGACTCTAGTGGTCTGGAATGCGAAGCTGTGTCACACACCCTACCTTCGTGTGTGGATACTCTTCTTGGACTGGTGGACCATGAAGGTGAAGCCACTGTGACCCTTCACAACACTGGGAAGTACTCACACAACAACAAAGAAACACTGCTGTCTGAACCTCAGATCTCAAATAAAAGACACACCCTCTTTATTGCTTACAACAAAGGCAGCCTGCATGGAATTTCAAAACTATCCATTTGGTCTGTGTATTATTTGAATCTGAAGCCCCAGTTAAGTGCAACTTTGAACCAGATTAAAATGCTTTTCAAGTACAGGGGGCAATGAAACGGGAAAATTTCAAAACATAAAAAAAAAATCGACACATGAATTTTTTGTCTGTTTATTGGCCATAAATGAAAAGCATATGAATAGCCATTTTGTTTTATGCCAGTTTGAAAATTTATGTTTTGAAAGTAACGCCCTCAAGATGGCTTCCATTTCGACGCATGCATTCTTCAAGTCGGGACCTGAAATTGTTCATGACCTCTCGCAGCATCTCCACAGGAATGCAGCCACTTCATCTTGAATTCGCTGAATGATCTGGATCTTGTATGGGTGGTAGTGAAGATCGTTGTGAAGAATTTTTCGCACGGACCTGGGAGTTATTCCAAGAGTGGTTGAGTGTCGCACGGCAGATCGGCGTGGACTTCTCTCAAATGCCTCTCTAACCCTCTCAATATTCTCTGGAGTTTGCACAGATTTTTGACCGCCACCTCTTTTTTTAGATGTTGATCCACTCACCTCAAAGTTGTCTACCCATGTGTTTATCGCATGGTTTGATGGAACCGGTCGGTTATGCGGAACATTGAAATGAGTGCGGAACGCGCGCTGAGCCCGCACCAAACTCTCTCCATTTTGATAATAAGCCTTAATGGCGAAAGCACGCTCCTCACCCGTCCACTGCTGCATTGCTACTAAATGGTAGGAGCTACACAAGGGGAGAGGTTAGTTCCCCACCTCCCCACTCTACTACAGTGAGCCCAACCTCCCCTTACTTTTTTCCCATTTCATTGCCCAACCCTGTATATTCCACCTACTCTTGTGCCACTCTATTGCAAGTGTTATTGCTACAGGTGTGTCCTGCATGCCATTAAATATATATATATATAAAAACCACTTACCATCCTATCTTCGAAGCCTTTAACCCATATGCCCGGTGGTAATGATGACCGCAGGAGTTTAATTTCTTTTCTAACAGTCCGAAAAAAGTTCTGTGGATCAGTTGGCTGGAACATGGTTAGCTTGAACTTATGACTGCTGGGAGCAGAATCCATAATTGAGAACCCTGAAAATTATAACACATAAACACAGAGGGGAAAAAAAAACTGTGCTACATGTCTACCACAAATACATAACACATCTGACAGCATGGAGAATCCAGTGACAATGCTGCTGACACCAACTGACAGTGTGCAGACACCAGTCACAACATTACACCATGGCACAATGCTGTGGTCTGCATTATTCTACTTGGACTGGTCCACATGAGGTACTATGGGAGTGTCAGGTGAGTTGGTTACAAGCAGTTAAAGAGCACAGATTGTTCTGTGTTGTCCGCCATTAACCCTTTGATGCCAGAATTAAATCCCTCCAAGCAACGCTGCCTGCCAGAATTTTTACTGGGGATTTTCAATTTTAATGCTTACTCTTGGGAGGGGGGAAGCATATCTCAGAGACTTTTCCTTCAGATTTAATGAAATAAAATTTTGCATTCTGCTTATGAATTGGTTAATCTGGGAAAAAATTTTCATCTATTTTTATAATAAATTTAGGCCTGTGAAACGCATGCGTTATATAAAATGTGGTGTAAATAGTTCATTACTCACATAATTCTGGTTGCTGCATAAGGTATGTGGCACCTTGGATCACTGTTTTATCATGACACACAGTATTCATAAAGAGGGTGATATATTACAAATTTACTTTTGTGTGATATTCTGCGAAACAAGACACCATGCACAGGCCCACGTCACATCTGGTGCACTGTGTGCCCTTTCTTTAACTGTGAGAAGAACACAGATGGGCAGCGCAGTTGGGTTCGCTGGCCAGTGTTTGTTATGGAGACTTCTGTTGAGGCTTGCTGCTGCAGCTGCTGCTGTTGTTGTTGTTGTTGTTGTTGCTCTCTTCTTATTCTTCCTCAAACTAGTCTTCAACATCGCTAGCCTCCAAACCTAATTCTAAGGTGGTGTCAGCAACCAGAATTTCACTGATGGCCTCCTGCTCAAGTTTTATTTTTTCCCCGGCCATGGCTCTGAGACCTACAATCGTCTGCCTTGTTTACACTACATATGACTGGCCAGAGTTGCAGAAACATTATACCTCTAAAGATACAAACATCTTCTACAGTCACAGGAAAACAGATCCAAAGCTACAATGTAACTGTGTATGAAATTCCAGCTATTCGAGGGTGCCAAAGACGTTTTTAGTAGATTGATGGCTGTGTGTTGCATGTTACTACTCCACAACCCCTACAGATTAACCCAGCACTATAAGAGGCATGTCTGTGGGCCCTCCTGTAGCTGTAAACATCGATATTTGTGGGTATCTCCTAATTTTGAGCATTACTTTTGTCTGAATTCTATGGTTACAGTACGCCGCTGACAACCTTTCTGGTCAAGAAAGAGTTTTCACTTCATAGGTCAGTGTTGATATTTCAACCCGCAGTGAACTCCAGAGCGAGCGATAATCAAAGCACGCAGTGTCACAACCATATTAGTCAGCTAGGAAAATGCGCAGTTACTAAGTGTCTATGTATATATCGGTGTTTGTGGAGGGGTTTAGGAGGTGCAGGGGGAACATTCTGGCTCCTGAATGAAAGCCTGACCTCAAGGGTCTTGCAGCATAGCAAAGCCACAGCAGTTTACCAAACAGGAGTGAACAAAATACCTCCAAACTTCAACACACTGTTTGCGACGTCTTTATAAGTCATTCGGCAATTTAAAGGGCTCACTGCATGATGTCTTTACAAGTCGTTCGGTGTTAAAGGGTTAAATGACCATACAAACACCCTTCACAGATTACTGGTACTGTACAATGGATAGAGTTACACATACTCAAGGACATGAACTAGCACACAAAGTACGCAATGCATGTCACAAGAGACAATGCATGGAATACAAAGGTACGAACAAAAGGCCATGCAGGCATATCTGTTCCCCCCATCACTTGTGCTATAATCCCAACTCCTCTCATCTTCCAGGCTGTAAGCAAGCTGCTTATACATCAAGGTGCCGTAAGACTGCAATCAGACTCTACCTTGAAGCCCAAATGACTACACACAGCACAGTCTACCATCAAAACCATATCACTCAATCAGTCAAAAATTTCACCCCTCATGGAACCCCAACAATTCATTACCCTGTTCATAACAGCCCACCCTGGACTATACCTTAATCTAGTTTAAACCAGCCCACATACAATTTCCTTAAGACTAATATTAATATTGTACCTGAATCTACACTTGTCTTCCCAAAGGCCTCCCACATGGATTTTATGACTAACAACTTATGTCCACCTTACTCTTCTTGATCTGGTCATGCTAACAATGTCTTGCAACGAGTACAACATGTAAAGCTCTTCATAAAACATTCCCTATCCCCTTGTTTCTTTGTATCCAAGGTCATCCCTTAAATATGGCCATCCTTTATAGTCCAAGAAAAAATTCTATATTGACACAAAACAAATTGCCAAAGCAGAATCTGAAAAATATAAAGCTGACAAATGTCACGAAATGTAAGCAGAGGGCTGGTGTGTCCGCTCTATTATCATCCCTATCTTACCAACAGCCTGAAATGTTCTGCTCTGCTCTGCTCAACAGATTTAGACTCAATCATGCTCAACTCTAAGGTACAGACTTAACTACTTTGTCTTCAACTGCTAGGTCATGGGAAAAACAGTCTATCTCAGTTGTTATGTTCACTTCACTAACTGTTTCTTTGGCCTCCACTCATACTTCACAGAATACACTGTCTGGCTCCATCATAAATACCAGTGACATAAGCATGTAAAGTGCATGTCATGTTTGTCTGATTGTAATCAAATCTGAATTTGTTTGATAGATTTTAGTACAAGTCCCTAATACAAAATTTCACAAAAATACATTCCATGGGAGACAAATTGTTTGTGAGGATGGACAGGACAAAGCTGAATGCTGCATGCTGAAGCTGTTGTGCTATAGCACCTAATAAAAAATAGCAGAACTAGGAGATGAACTATGTCAATCTTTCAGAGTTAGACTAAGAACTTACCTTCACCACAGACTTCATCAGTGATCTCTTCTCCATGGTTCTGCAAAGGATCTGCATTCTCTTGGCCATCCTTTTCCTCTACACAAGCAGCTGCACTTCCAGACAAAGCCTCTTCTTTCTCCACACCTTCTGATGACTTAACACCAGTGGGCTGACTCTGAGATGCCAAAGACTGCCCTCCTCCCAATCTTGACAGAACATGGAGCATGTCCTTCAGCCCATCCTTCACTTTCTCAGACAGCAGAGGTGGCTCTGAGGTGGCTACAATCGAACTTGATGGTGGTTTAATTTCTTCACTTTCTGAACGTACTGTCTCATGTGAATGCCATTCCTCCTGTGATTTAACTGTCTCTGTAAGAACAACAGCCTCTTTGCCTCTCTTTTTGTCAATGGGTACATCTACTTCTTGCTGTTCATCCTCAGCGACACTCCCATCTTTATTACTACCACTGTCAACTGGTGATCGAGTATTGAAAGCATCACTAAGAGTCATAAGACCCTGATTACCCCCAAATCGACGAGTAACTTCTCCATGAGCTTTAACAAGCTGAGCCTTTATAAGGGAACAAAGTTTCACACAAACATGAGAATTGGAAACCGACGACAGAGACACCGGAGAACCACACTGAGTCCCCACTGTTGCTCCAGCAACATCTAACAAGTGTCTAGACTTGTGGATTTCAGAAGAACTTGTTACATTAACAGGTGAGTTATCTGGGAATGTGGCATGTCTGCCTTTCACTGATACAGCAACTGGAGACCCGTAACACCCGTTATGTGTGGCAACGTTACGTGTGACTCCACTCTGCCGCACGTCACTCTTCACACGGAACTCCTTATTGCTATGGTTCACACTACCTCCGTCCAACTTGCTAGCATTACCGTGCTGTCCCTTCACTGTCTGTCTCATGTCATCAGGCTCACGGAGAGTACTGCAATTATGATTATCTACAGCAGTGACCACATGCTGCTCCATGTTTATCAAGTTCTCACTTACAACAACTTCACTTGAAGGATGCGAGTCATTAAGAGCACTAATGCCACGCCCATTGACAGCACAACTGGCAACAACCACCACGGGATCACTTGTGCTCCCAGAGCACGCCAAGACAGAAACACCGTTCACTTCTCTGATTGTACTCTGTCTACTCCTCCCTTCCCATGCACTTACTTCTGACACATCCTGTATCATACCTTCTGGTTTGTTGACCACACCCAATTCTGAAGGTTTATTACTGCCAATGACGGTATTTCCAGGTGAATCAGAAACTTTATTTCCATGCTTATTATCTTCATAACAATTGCTAAATGTCAACTGACTATGACATGTATCACTGTCATCTGACTGATGGAACAGTCTACTGACTTGGTCAGCAACTCTTTGGGCAACGTTGGCTCGTCCACGCTCTCTTACACGCTCCAGCAGACCTTGGAAGTGGCTTTCATGGAAAAATGATGTTCCCATAAGCTTGTCCAAGTACCTAACAAAAGATTAATAAAAGTCAAATAAAATCACAAGACTCTATTTAATGAAGACTCTAAATAAACATATAAAGACTTAAAAAGAACATGCTTATAAGGGCAAAACTGCATTTTACACAGATGCAGACATGATGCCTATTGCTGCTTATCTTCCAAAGGCTCTTACTGCAAGGGGCAGTTGAAACACACTGCCTCCTCTTTTTTATTTCATGCAACTTTCAAGCTGGACATGACAAAATTTCACAGAACTTGACAACAACACTGCTGAAGGCACAGTTACTTTACAATGCAGTCTCCATCTCTGTCAAAAGTCTTCATCCACCTTTGAACAAGAGAATGTATTCCCACCCTGTACAAGTTGCTCTCCCTCTGCAGCCACTGGTGCATGGTATCCTACAGTGCCTCATCACTGTTGTAAAGGTACTCTCACGGGCTTTTTCTCAAAGAAGCAAACAGGTGAGAATCTGATGGTGTGAGTTCAGGACTGCAGGGAGGATGCAGGTGGAAATATTATTGCTGTAGGATTTTTGGATGTGGAAAGAGTTCTTGTGAATATCATGACTAAGGTGACAACAGTGAACTCCAGCCACTACACTGAAACACCAAGAGTTCTGATAAGACAAATTTCTGGAGAGAGCGTTGTTCCTCTATGACATTACATCACACACAAGAGCACAAACCACAGCGGCCATCACAAATTTTGGGTGGAGTGCTACCTACTGCATGCAATGAGATAGGTGAATGAATCTGTGGGCCCCAGAGCTGAACTGGATGCAGTGACAAAGAGAAATCTATCCACCTCATAAGAATTGAACCTCGGTCTTCCCTTCCATACCCAGATCCCATGCAGTACAGTATGAGCTGTTACTGTGCAGCAAGCAATGCATGGGGTCTGTCTACAGGCTGCATTCTACAGTAATTACTTTTGGTGTAAAACACATTCAAAATACGGTTTGAGTTTTGAAGCTCATGAATTTACATGTCTGGGATTGGGGCCTGTTATCATCCACTTAATGCCACTGTTACAATCTTCCGTGACTGGTTCCAACAAAAATGAAACGATGCAGCTAGGTCAGATTCACCACCCTCCCGCTGTTTCACAGATCTCCCTCTGCTCAATTCAGCAGTGTCTTTCATTAAAGGAGCTTGGTTGTTTTTGTGCTATATGTAATGAGAATTTCCTGCCATCATTTAAAGTATTTTATGCTTTCAATATGTTTGTATTGTGTTAAAAATAAGATTTTTTAGGTAAATTATATTTTTAGTGCTGGTACTTCGTAAGCTGCTGGAATAAACAGGCTTTTTATGTGGCCAATATATTCTAACTGTATGGCAGTTTTACTGGTCCCATTGTCCATGAACATCAAGGATCTATTGTTTTAACATGACACACAAATCAAACTGCATATACTTCAATTAAGAACTACAGCAGAACTTCCTGTACCAATTAACCCCAAAGTCCTTCTTCAGAACTCATTCAGATATTGAAGAAATTTCCCACATTTTGGAATCCATAGTTTCATTACTGTGTTCACAACCCACTAACACATCACACCCCAAGCCAACTAAATCCACTCCACACACCACTCTTACCCCATTTTTTAAAGAAGTATTTTAATGCCGCCCCCCCCCCCCCCCCCCCCCCCCCCCCCACCAACACCCAACCCCCCCCCATCCTCCTTCCAAAAATCTTTCAAACCCTCTCTTCCCCCCCTCTTTGTTTCTTTTTTCTCCTTTTTTTTTTTTTTTTTTATTTTTTTCTTTTT
>Ga0136643_10016397_pt1 | contig 11137 bp, 5 predicted proteins | sample TergutLab28metaG_FD_96883 | JGI IMG/M metagenome (GOLD analysis project Ga0136643, IMG submission 96883) | Labiotermes labralis P1 segment gut microbial communities from Petit-Saut dam, French Guiana - Lab288 P1 (version 3) (version 3) | ecosystem: Host-associated > Arthropoda: Insects >... | reverse complement strand
TGATGGACTTGAGTCGGCTCTAAAAGTATTTAAATTTTAATAGTATAAGAAATCATATTATTATAAAATATAGCATTACTGCAGGAAACACTGCTATTAGAGGAATTAGCACAAAGTAGGATACAAAACCTTGTTATTTTAAAACATTTCTTGTTTTGCGAACGAAAATTTGTATAAGATTGATTACACTTATATATTGATGCATGAACTTATATATCGACATGTTCTATATCCTGAGGGTTATACCCCCTTTTTTTTGGATCTACCGAACACGAAATAAATGAAAATGAAAAAATGAAAAACTATATATACCTTTACCACTAAATAAAGTTGTGTTAAACAAGTACATACACTCCACTCTAGTGAGTGGACCATGCAAGGGATGACTTACCACTTCATAAAAAGATACATGAGAACAAATACTTTTGCTAAATTTGTTAGTAACCTGTAACAAGACATGTGAGATATCACGTTCTCATTGTAGTGATGTTAAGGATTCAAGTCTCCTGGGATGTGATGCTGTGTCATTCAGTGAGTCATTCCTAACATTTTGGAAAGACTGTTGTGCCTTCACCAAGATAAATTTTTTTTTCTTTCCAAGTTTAACCCTGAAGATAAAGACAATACTGTACAGTGTAAGGGCACAGATCAGATGCCACACAATATTAAAAGTATTTATAAAGGGGTACCAGGCCAGTCTCACATAAGCACTTAAAGAGGGACACCACAACAGTCTTCTTCTTCTTCTTATAAAATGCTACAACCTATATAAGGTTCTGGCTTGCTCAACCACTTTCTTCCATCTCTATTCTGTGCTATTTTCTTCCAATTGCATATGTTTATGCTCTTTATATCTTCCAAAATGTCATCTTCCCAACATGTTTTAGGTCTTCCAATTGGTCTTTTAGACATGGGTTTCCATCACTTAATCTTCTGCACAATATTATCCTCAGCCACGCGTTCAACATGGCCCAACCAATTTAATCTTTGTTTTTTAATAAACCCAATTATATTTTTTCCTTTTAATATATCATTTATTTCCTGCTTAGTTTTAATCCTCCAGTAGCCATCGTTTGTTCTTGTAGGACCAAATATTTTTCTCATGATCTTTCTTTTGAAAGTCATCAGTTTATTTGTCATATTTTCCTTAAGTACCCATGTTTAGGAGGCATAAGTTACTATTGGGTGAATTACCATGTTATAAAGTTGTAGTTTGACATTTCGGCATATTGACCACAACAGTCTGTATTCATTAATACAGCAGTGTCAGCACAGTCCTTAACATTAAGACAGGTATGTCAGGACAGTCTATTATAGGTATTTATAAAAGGGCGTCAGAACAGACCATTACCATATTTACTGAAATGCAGTTTCTTTGAATTTGATTCTCAAATATGTAATTTCATTTTACATTCATATATGAAGTGCCAAACCAGACAGGTCATTCTGAACCAGACCATGCAAAGCCAAACCAAGGCCTGCATCACCAAATGTACACAAAAGAAAGGAAAGAGCATGATTAAAGTTAGATGACACAATCTTCTTTTTTTGACCTTTGTCTATAGACTAATTTTGTAAAGAAACATGGTGTTTCACAAGTCAGCTCTGTCTCCATCTTCAGGCAAAGAAGCACCTAATTTGGTGGACCCGTTCAATTGAGCTGTTCTCAGTCACTGGGCACCATCAAAGTAAACTTAAGAAATGTACCTGAGAACAGTACCTAGTCCAAGGGCAGCAACAGGAAAATGGCTATTGTAAAATTAAACTACAAGACTCAAAAATAAAACCTGGATCAATCCAAAAATTAACAACCATAAAGACAGCCATGAACTCAGATGGATCAGACATCAGACACAACAAAAAAATCCAGAACACAGGTATTTAAAATTCTTAAAGTCACTAACACCATCTGTGGAGAGAGGTCAGAATCTTCTTCATGGATTCAAGTAGCCAAGGAATATAAATGTGGTTCATAACAGCGTCACAGCGCATCTCACTAGAAACGGCAGTGAAGAGTTTCAAGAAGTGTATATATACAACGCAATGGATGAGACTGATGACACATTGTGCAATAGCACTGAAGAGGATGGGAATGTTTGGAGTGAGTGTGAGGAAGATGAAGCATTGACTGTGAAGACGGAGACAGTGACAATGAATGGTAAAGGTAGATAGAATCTGACTGCTTTGTGAATTGAGTGTATGTAATTAATAGCTAAATATTTTTTTAGCACAGACTTTTATTTTTGAGTGGGGGAGGGGGGGGTGTTCACCTTACATCAGAATCATCTTACATTCAGGTAAATATGGTATACTCATTTACAGAGGGGTGTCAGGACAGTTCATTATAAACCTTTAGTGGGGGCTGTTAAGAGAATCTATGATAGGTATTAATACACAAGTATCGGACACTCTCTGACAGGCATTGATAGGGAGTTGTCAGGAAAATCTGTTATACTCATTTATAAAGGGCTGTCAGGACACAATATTATAAGCCCTTCCAGAGGGGTGTCAGTGCAGTCTATGATAGGCAAAATATACGAAAGTATCAGAAGAGTTTAATACAGGAATTTATAGAGAATCCGATCTCAGTGGCTGCTCAGTCTAAGATGTGGGTCTGTGGCTACTCACATGCTAGGATTGCAGGTTGGAATTTTACTGGGGGCATGAATGGCTGTATTGTGTGAGTGCTGTGTATTGTCAAGTAGAGGTCTCTGAGATGGGCTAATCCCTCATCCAGAGGAGTCTTACTGAAAGTGTGTGTGTGTGTCGAGTGTGATCAAGGGCAACAGCAACCCTTCACACCTACAATAAGTAAGTACACAAGGGTCAGACAAAGCAAGAAGAAAAAAGGAACTCACAGAGATAAAGCAGGACAGTCTACTGTAAGCAATTACATGGTGGTGTCATGAGTCTATGATACACATTTTTAGAGGGGGTACCAGAACAGTCTAATATTCTCATTTATAGAGGGTTTCAGGACAGTCTACTATAAATACTTACAGAGGGACATCAGGACACACTACAATAGCTTTTAATGGGGTATGGAGAATCTACTACACTTATTCACAGAGGAGTGTCTGGATAGTCTATTATACTAATCTATAAACATGTAAGCCCATTGTAAGGAGACCAAGAATTTTTTTTTGGACTGCTTGTCCATGAAAATAATGGTACGACAACCCTACACAACCTGGGAAACACCCATCCTGGGACACAGCACCATATACCAAACAACTTTAATCATGAACCACGTTCGCTTACTTACATAAAATAAATGCAGTGATCTTATCACAATGTATTTCCTCATTATTGATGCCTACACAGGAAGCTGTCTGTTGGCTGCAGTGTAAAATACTCTACTGAACACTTACGCACATTGTGATTTCAACAGTTCTTTTATCACTGTGTTAAGGGAACTGATGCAAGCTACCATCTTGTAGACTAAGCTAAATTTGTTGTGCTGCCAGCAGGTCATGTAACAATGGAATCTGGATAGAAATGTAATGGAACACTTATCTATAACTGATACGGCCAAACATGACACTTAGAGCATCCTCTCACTGTGTAAATGTTGAAATTAAATGTGCAAGTTTCAGGAATTAGCCTGCTGCCTCACCTTTAGCATGACACTATGTGTCATTAGGCCACTATCCAAGTAGCTTATTGCTGCCAAAATACAGAATCCTGTGATTCCAAAATTCACAGAACCCTCCACCCAGATTGTATTATATATTAACAAGTGGTAACTCACCTTTAGCATAACACAATTTGTCACCAGGCTGCTGTCTGTACAGTTCCTTGCTACTAACAGACAGAGCCCTGCATTCAGACTGCACTGAAAGTTGACAAGTGCTCCCTCCACTGCAGGGACAAGGGAGACAACTGCACCTGAAACAGATCCCACACTTCAGATCCTGTGTTTACATATCACATTCATATGCAGAAGATGGGGCAACACAAAATTCTAAATTTCACATTGAAGTCATGTCTGTACAATGCATCAGGTGCATAGATCTGTTTAAAGCCTGACACGAGATAACAGCTCCTCTCAGTATGAAAGTTCACTAACAAACACTTCTACTGTTCTTGCACATAAATATCCTATACAGAACTACATAAAAAAAGTGTAACTCCCTTAAATGACAGATATTCAGAGCAGTATTGCATCATCTTTTTGCGTTGTTACAAATGGAAAGGAGCAACACTGGAACTGAACTATGGGGAGGGTGAAGAAACATTATGTGCATCATTATGGGAGTAGACTTACAGCAATAAACTGCACTGGGAAGTGCAGTGCCGTATGGCTTGAAGTGTTCTTCACAAAAAGCTGTTGACAAATGACATAAACAGACATGTTTCTGCATGATTCTACTATAATACTTTACATATGGAATGCCAACTGATGTTATAAACCTTACATTACTTGTGAGTGTATTGTTTCATAGTGCTGTCAACTGTGAACATTATATACTATTGTGAGAGATGAAGATGGTGCAGTGGTAGAATAATACTGGCACAAAACTTACATACTCCTCGAAAAACTTGCCCCACTGCCATTTTGACTATCACAAATCCCACATGCAATGGCCTGAGACAGATTCAACCTGGGCCTCTGTGGTGACAGGCTGGTGATTAATTGCCTGAGTCATGGCAGTGTCTCTTAAAATGTTAATAACAGTGCCCTTGTGTTCAGTGTTCTGTGACCTCACATACTCCCACATCTGCAGCTTTGTGGTACTGTGTCACAGTGCACATGTTGACCGTGCATGAACAGACTCTGTACTCACCCTACACTGTATCGTCTGCCTGACGTGCCCAAGTAACCATAGTATCATTATATCCAACAGGTTACCAGTATTCGCAAGCAGCTGTACAGAGTACAGGTCAATATGAAGGCAGTGTTACAGTCAAAGAACCTGAAAAATACAAACTGTCCCATTATAAGTAACCAACACGAAGTAACACAATGCAATACCAGAACTCTATCCTTTGCATAAATGGTAACTGCATTTCAATGGACTGCCTTGTGAAATATGAAAACTCAATTTAAATAATAAAGTAATAATACATCTCAATGGGAAGAACTGAAGCAGGTAGTAATTTTGAAAATTGAAAGTTTCATGGCAGTAAAAAATTTAAATTGTGGGCTTCCAGGATATAATGCCTTAAATTTGTAGATGTTACACTTCTATCATGAATATGAGGGCAGCAGTTCCCCCAAACATTAGTAAACCTCTGCAAGTTAAACGTATTACAAGAATGACAGTGATATGAATCTATGAGTTTATATTTGACAAATGTGGCAAAGTCACATCTATCTTAGGGACGTTATGCATAGAACTAGACCACTACATTATATAATTACTCACAATGTATTTCCTGTGATGACACACCTCTACTTTTGCAGACAGTGTTCTTCAGTCACTGTTGTGAGAACCTCACATTTTCAGTTCCTGCCAGCCAAATAACAGCAAATGAAGCATTTGAAAGATAACAGATAAGTCCTTTTCAGTATCGCCTGTTGTGTAGACTGACAGAATACAGCCATATTTATTTGGGGAAGAATCCAGGCAGCAGAATGACAATACATATATATGTGATTACATAATCTACCAGCATTCCCTGATATCAAATTACACTGCTCTGAAATGGTTCTGGAAATGAAATGCAGGTGGCATTCTTCTAGGACCACTTGACCATTGCAGATAAGCAAGTATATTCTATGAAAGCTCTGAGAATCAGCACGACAACCCAGAAGACCTGAATCATCAAGATATAGGTCATGAACTTTATGGGAGAAACATTTTGATCAAAGGAATAAAAACTATGATCCATATTTAGCTGGGGATCAAAATGAGGACACTCTGATATCTCCAACCAAGACCACCAGGTCCAGATATGATAACATTAATGGTAAAGTGACAAAAGTGCTTAATGATTGTTGCTTTATGTACAGTTACAAGTGGAATGGCATTACCATAAAACTGTCCACACAGACTTAAATATCATGTAGACTTACAGGAGTTCCAGCTGTCCGGATCACAGCTGCAAAATCTTAGTGACTTGAAGCCATCTGCAACCAACTTTGCACACTGCACCTGTTCAGTGACACAAAACACACTGCATAAATTTATCTGCAGTATTCTAGCGATCAGTTATCACCATACATATTTCTGGAGAATCAGTGACCTGTGCAGTGTTATATGGGACCATGCTTTTCACAACAGAACTGTTTGCAGCTTTTGCTATGACCCCAACACTTCAAGGGAAGTTTGGAATAAGGCCATCCCCATGCATCTTTTGCAGTTATTGCAGAAAAAAGAGAGCTTCTCTTACATCACCCTTGACCTTTCAACTGCTGTATATTGCACATTCCTTGATGTCACATCTTTGATCTGATATGAGAATAATGATTCATTGTCAGATGTCCACTGCCTTCTTCTCTTTCCCATCCTTGCTTGTGTCACACGTTGCCTACCAAATCTTGAATCAGCTCTGGTCAGTATTTCTTGTAGGTGACCTTCTTTCCCTGGTTTGCAACAGCATTAATGTTGTACACTACGAAGGTATTTACAATTCATTCAATGTGCAGTCTGTCTTGCAGCAGGTCCATAGCCTCTCTCAAAGCAGGTCCTCCAAAGAATGTAATGCAGTGTTTCCCCTTTCAAATTCCAGTATCTTCTCTCTTCCTTAAGGTCACCCAGGCTGTTTATGTCTTCTACCTCCTCATCTTTCCATCCTCTCTATCTTTCCTTCCATAACATGTTTTATAAGGCAGTTCTTACACAAGATATGACCATTCCAGTCAGCCTTTCTGAAGTTTATTGTATGCACGATGTTCCTTTCTCCTTAACCTATGTAATACTTCTACACATTCCACATGATCGGTCCACCTGATCTCCTCCATCTCTCTCCAGCACATTTTAAAAATTTCAAGGTGTTTCTGCTCTACTTCCACAGCATACAAATTTCAGCACCACACATAGCTATGCTCCAAATGTAGCATTTCATTAGTTTCTTCCTTACATTTACGTCCATTTTGATGGTGAAGAATCTTCTTCTTGTTGATTGTCACTTTCACCACGGCAATTCCATATTTGAAGTCACATATACATATTGCATCACTTGTTATCAGGCTAAACAGAGATTCTCCCATTGTTTTTGATCTAACATAATCTATGCTGTGGATGGTTTTCTTGAGGTTCTCATTACTTTGCCTTTTCTGCAGTCATTCCCATTCCACAGCATTGGTCAACTTCAGTCTATCAATCATGCCCTGCAGTACCATTTCTTATTTAGAGTATCAAACCAAAAAGAGCCATGATTTATGTCAATTTCTTATGACCCTGATGTTCATTGATTTGTAACATCCACCCTACCCATTTTTTATTATAATCACAGATAACAGTCAGTGTCTGAATTAAACTTTCTCATTCATCAGTCTTCTTACTGAGTCTAAGAGAAAACAAAGTGACTTCAAGATCTCAAGAAGTCCATTAAAAAGATTACAATTTTGAATAAGGACATCTCTTCTATCAACATGAAGCTGAATAAAGGTCACAGAACAGGTCACACTTAGCTTACAGCCACACTTGTTCCCAGATGAAATTTACTTTCTACCAATATTTTTCTAATAAGCACCGGCATTCCATCTAAACAATTAATCCCGAAGCCAGGTGACTTCTAGAAAGCCTTGAGCAGTTGCATAATTAAGCAAACCTACACACACACACCAAACGCCACTTAACAGAGTTTCTACGTACTACACCATTCAATGTGTAATGTACATACTTTTCTCTGATGTCAAGAGCTGCGGTTGTAATTGCAGGTTTCTTCCACTAATACATTCCTTGCCTGCATCTCATTTTTTTGTATTTCATCTACCATTTTTAGACAACATAATCTTAAATGGCAATTCAACTGCCAAACAGCTTTGCTACACATGACAACTGGCAACTCATTCATGGTCAGCAAGGCCAGGAAGCAATGCACAGGATAAAACTTCCTCACTACCTCAAAGGTAAACTGCTGTGCATGTTTACCTTTCAACAGTCATAACTATATTTTGTGATGTGTGGGCAACCCTTTATAATACTATCCACAAAATTTGGAAATATGCTGCAACAGCTCCCACCTCTACTGAAGGTCTAAACAAAGTCCCATTTATCTAGTCACAGACTGACTTTGAGAAATGTTCAAAAATTCTGTAGAGGTTTATTTACATGGATATGCCCCTTCCTTATGCTGTGCTTTTATTAAAGTATAAACAATCTCACCTCCCTCAACCACACCCTATACCCAACCACATTATTTAGAACACTTACATAGGTTTACAACAATTTTTTCCCCCTTAAAACGAAATAACCATGGAATTCTATTTACATACTGAGTAGAAAAAGAAATGAAGATGTAGATAAAGTCACAAAGCTCAGTTTGAGCAAAAGGAAACTTGTAATTAAAAATTACTGGCAATTGCGTTTACATTTAAATCACTCATATTACACACTACTATACACCTTTCACAGGCATGGTTTGTTGCTCTTATTTAAAAAAAAAAAAACTCGGTGCAATTTCACATTTTTCTTGCAGTACATTAGACTTTCCACTGTTGATTCGGCCATTTGCCCTCTTTACTGCGACCGTACATTATTAATTACTGAGAACACTTTTTCAGTAAGAGCAAAGTACTTCGTGAGCGGTAAATATATTCCATAAACGACAGAGGTTAATTACCGGTACGAAAATGTTCTGCTCTTTGCAATAAATGAAACCTTAGACCCGATTTTCTCCACAATTAACGTCCTTAGTTTTCCAGATATTACAGTCAGAAGATTAAAATGCCTTGGAAATTAATACTTCATGAAGCAGTTCAATTACGTCTAATACGGCATAACCAAGACTTTCACTGATTTTTACAGCCGATGTTTCTATTTCGCGCCATGTAAATGCACTATTGTGAACAAACGCATAGGATCTGTTCCACCACAGCAATATTTCCAAAGATCAATATAAAACAGACATTGATCATAAAAGATTGTACATTTTTTTGACTCCTTGTGGAATAAATTTATTAGCCTGCCTTGCCCAAACATTTATTTTCCTATCGACTGCAGAATGATGCTGGTGTAATGAAGGCGACTGTTGAATAAGGATCCGAGGTGACAGGAAAACGGGCGTTGACTGGTGATTAGCAATCGTGTAGTTTCCGTGCTCACGGTTGTAGCATTTGAAAACAGGAAGACAAAAGTGGTGTTACACAAAGATGACCCTAACCTCTAAACAACATCTCTTACAAGGCCAAAGGCAATACGCACATGGTGTCATACACACACATTATTCGAAAATGTAACCTAAACCACTCACGACTGCAGAGGCACAAAATTTGTGGTTGTTACACACACGATACGAACGTGTAATGGAAACCTCCCACAGCGGCGCAGTCACACTTCCCTTGAGTAGTTCTATCGACATAGCCTAAACGTAGTGAACACATATTGCTAATTTTACACATTGGTAACTCCATGGAAACGTAAAATTACAGCGCCCCAAGCGGCCACGACGTACTTAGGTAGCCGGCAAGGCTCTGTGACGAGCTCCTGGTGGTCGTTTTTCGAACTATATAGCATGACATCCGTAAAGCAGCCACATGCCATGCCATCCTTCCTCCCCGCCCCCAGGGTAATAGATGCACTAACAAATATAAGCCAGCAAAATTATTACAAAACACCTCTTTTCGGATGTGGCATTGTAGTTCGGAATTTCAGCGACATGTTGCGCGCAGAGGACCATGAATGACGGTACCACGTCATCCGTGGTGATGTGCACGCCAAAAATGACGTGTTTTGGGTAGCGACTGGACTGAAGTAAGGAGTGGGACGACAGAAAGTTCCGTAGCGACATTGAGCCATGCCGGTTGGGTTTGGCTGAAGTTCGTCTCCAGGCGGAAGCCTGTTCACTTGAACTTTCATATCCAAACTTTGGTTACCTAGCGGCGATTGGCTGCCGTGAGTGGGCTAAGGGGCTGAGGGGGTGTGTTGCGTGAGCTTTGCTCAGGGGCTTGTGTGGCCCGAGAACTTTCTCTCGTGATCCAGCTCTCATGGAAGGAAGGTTGACTGGCGAGGGGCGATCTGCCTGACCCGGCGGTTTACTGCACGCGGCGCGACGTTTTGGCATGACTGCAGACTTCATGATTCGGTCCTGGTTCTTCACTTTTCCAAATTGAAGTTTTGGTTATGGGGCTGGTCATGCCTGGCGTCGCGCCGGCGGCCGGGGGTGTTCGGTAGAAGTAATGGCTTCGTGCCATATATTATTTCCATGTCGGTGTACGACATGAATAATGTAAACGTGCTTCTAGTGTTGTGTGTAGGTCACAAGAGTAACACTGTGTAAATACGTAGAGTATAAGTTTGTATCACTCCCAGGTTTATTACTGTTTAACAGTAGAGTATAAGTTTGTATCACTCCCAGGTTTATTACTGTTTAGTAGGTAACCCTGTGACCTCTGTTCAGTGATACGAGTTGCCGCACGCGTTTAGCTAACGCTGCGGGGCCGAGGTTTGCCGCACGCTAGTCTGACTGGGCAGACTAGACTAATGCGGGCCTGTTATGAAGCACGATTGAGTTTCGCGATAGCGAAACATTTTCAGTGAGCGGTTTTGTTGGTTCTGTATATTTCCTTTCTGTGTTACACATTTCATATCCATGTATTTTCTAGGGTTGTCTATGTTAAAGTGTCAGCCTGATATTGTTTGCTCGCTAGTGTTTCGAGTCTTGTTTAATTTACCGATGTTTGTCAGGCCACATGCTGTATGTGTAACAGCGAGCCCAGCGCCGCTGGCTCTAGTGGTCCCTTTGTTTCCTACCTTTTGTACGTACTATTTACCTAGTGCTTATAATATATTGTTTACTTGCTTTATATCCCTGTGCTGGGTACATGCGTTTTATGAGACTCTTTGCTTACTCTATCCCGCAAGAAATTCTCGCCGCGGAACTCAGTCGCCCAAACAGCCGGCGAAGATAAATAGGGTGCCGAGCCCCCCCCCCCCCCCCCCCCCCCCCCCCACCACCCAGGGGGGCCCCACCCCCCCCCCCTCGTGGGGGGGGGGATGGGCGTAGTCATAGGTATTAAAGAAGAAGC
>Ga0136643_10016391_pt1 | contig 11138 bp, 12 predicted proteins | sample TergutLab28metaG_FD_96883 | JGI IMG/M metagenome (GOLD analysis project Ga0136643, IMG submission 96883) | Labiotermes labralis P1 segment gut microbial communities from Petit-Saut dam, French Guiana - Lab288 P1 (version 3) (version 3) | ecosystem: Host-associated > Arthropoda: Insects >... | reverse complement strand
TACAGTACCTGTACTGTACAGTATCATGTACAGTTTCAAGGGATGACAGAACAATAAAAATCATGCTTTTCCATCAAAGCGCTGCATATGCAATAAAAATCATGTTTTTCATTCTTGCCATACAACCTGGCAGTCTCCACATAAGATTTTTTTTCTATTTCAATCATATCCAGAATTTTCACTTTCTCACTAATGGAAAGGATATCACAGCTTCTCTTAGGCTTAGAAGCACTACCAGCATCACTACTCTTATTCTATGGGGCCATTTTTATGGTAAATAAGGGCTTTCTGAATACAAACACTGTGACAACGTGGCAACTAATGCGAACAGCTAGAATGCTAGAAGCAGAATGGAGGCAAGTTCTGCAGGGAAGCTTGGGTATGGGGACAAAGGAAGATGAGTCAATTACTGGGCATGTTTGGGCTGCTGGACTTCACCATGTTACGGCCTGTTCTCGCTTGGTGCCTATTGTGAAACTTATGAACCGTTTATTTCTTTAATTTTCCAATTTTTTTTTCAGGCCATGGTAAACCGCAGATAACTGAAACCGCAGATTCTGAATCAGCGATGTGGGGGGCACAACTGTGTATAGAAATAAGACAACACGAATAAGAGTAAAGATCATTTTTTAACAGAGTTAGTCATCATACTCTCTGACAGAAAAAAAATGTTTCGTTCAAATATTAAGGGACCATTCTTCATTGAGAAAACAACACACTGCAGTACATAAATGATTTAGTAAAATTTGATTCCTTCCCGTGTAAAAATATAACCATCAGTACCTGTGTCAATAGACTGTATTTGGCATTTCTGCAAAATCAGATGCCGAAGTTGTGACCCCCTTAGCCATTCGAATGTGTCGTTGTTCAGATGTCCAAGAGGGTTTCCAGTAAGATCCAGGGTTATAAGTTTTGGCAGTACTGGTTCATTACTTTTAGTTTTACCTGAAAGAAAACAGACAGGTTGAAATGATGAGAATGTAGAAATTGGTAATTGTCTCGGCAAATCAGTCCTTGAGAAGCTAATAATTTCTCAGCTAGTCGTGCAGTTAGATCCATTTTAATATTATGCTTTATTATATTACTCCTATTATGTATTCACGTATAACATCTCAGATTTTTGTGTCTGATAAGTGAAAAGATTATTAGTGAATAACTTAAAAGAAATACATGCCTCATGCCCCACCCATCTCATTTTCTTTTATATGATCACCTGAATAATATTTGGTGAGTTCGTAGGAGTGAACTCCATTCGTACAAGAAGGAGTCATTGTATATGTTTTAGTCAGAAGGGCAGAAAGCATGCAAGCTAGTAATTTTGAAATAAGAGATATGTGTATGTGGGAACTTACATTAAATCCATTAATCCATCAAACACTGACAAACATTGTAGCCCCATTGTATGGGACTCTGCGTGAGTAACTAATAGTTACAAAAGTAATTGAAAAGTGTTGTATGCTTTCTTCTGGGTAATTACTTCATACCTACCTGCCTATGAAGATGGAAAAGACAGAGTGATCCAAAACATGGGCATATAAACTTAAGACACCAGGGAATTACCCAGAAGAAAGCATACAACATTCAGAACATAGTGAATGTTTCAAATCAAGAATTGAAAAGTGCTCTGTCCTTGTGGAGCTGGAACTTTGTCACAGAAGCCTGCACTGGGGCACTTCCCTTGGCTTGTTGACTCCCATTTACATCTTTACCATCTCTTTCTCTGAGATCTTTATTGTATTATCCTTTCTGTGCATGAGTGTTTCGGATGATTTCTTCACATGTGACCTTCCAGTTGATTTGTATTTCGAATTTCTTGTTTCTGCCATGCATGCTACATATTTTACCCGTGAGAAATACTAGGGAAGGATTGCACTGCTTTTAAAGCTACTCATTACACAATTATCAGCATTTTTCTGTTCTCTTTTGCATCCGAACAAACTCCTTAGCACTATTTTCTGACACACATTCAGTATTGGTTAATGTTTAAAATAAGAGAGACCCAGCTGAAGTCATTTTATCCACTGAAGTTGTAATTGTTCAGAAGCCAAAGGGACTTCTTAATTGGTATAACCTGTGTTACACATTTGACAGAATTAAGCTACTGTTGTATATTCTAAGAAAAAAGGAGATGTAAGGATCAAACATTCTGAACTGAAAGAATGCATGTACCTTCTTGGCCTTACAGTTTAATTTCAATGTGAGTTGTTATATTAAGGTAACATAAATGGTACCTCCACATTTCCACCCAGTAATGTGATTGTACGATAAGTCAAGCGTTGTCAGGTTAACCAGCCCAGCAAAGATGAGTTCAGGGTGTCCCATTTCTCCAAAATTATTGTGTGAGACTTTCAGCGTTGCCAATTCTTGAACTCCATCAAATGCCCTGTCTTCCAGCTGGAGTTCTTGTATGTTTTGAAGTCTGATCTCCTTTGTTGTGTACCCTGAGAACTGATGTGACTTGATTTGCACATGTTTTGCATTGTACACTGCATACAGTGTCAGTCTTTCCACAGGGATGTGACCTCGTGGGCTTGGTAGCGTTTCCATGAAGTCTCCAAAGCATGAGAATATTCCATCAGTGCCTAGGATAGACAGTTTTACACAGCTTAATGACTTACGTACATAATAAAGCTATAACTGTCCATGCCATGAAGCAGAGGTATAGCCCCACTCATTCTTAACCTCTGTGGTAGATAGAGGTGAGTGGTCAGCATTACACCCTAGTTGCATTGCCTTCAGGAAAGAACCCCTGTACCCATTGATAGGAGGCTGTATGGACCTCAGAGTCAATAAGATAGACAGTTTGGAGAAGAGAAGAATCCTGTACCCCCACTGGGATTCAAACCTCAGACTGTCCATCCCATAGCCTAGATTATGCTGTCACACTTGCAGGAACTTGTTTTAAATTTCAGTAAAAGAATAGACACAGTAAAGCAAGAGGAAGAGTAATACAACATCCGAACCCATCACAAACAAGGAACGACACGCTACCACAATGCCATCATAGCAACAAGTGATATAAGTAGCTTTAGCATGAACTAATAGCTCCCTGAAGATGGTTTAAATATAAACTGAAGCATGTCGGAGATTTTAACTATTTTAACAAATTAAAGTTTTATAGTGTCATTTAAAAAGTGTGCATGTGTTGGTGAATATATGTGAATTGTGACAATATGCACGGTGAAAAACTGAAAATATGCAATGCCCAACAGGCAAAAATCTGGAACATCTACAAAAATACAAAGCTAAAGTTACTCAAAACCAATGCGACCATATGGTTTAACAAGATTTGCCGAATCAGGGGACTAAAACCTAATTATATTAAACTCACAATCAACGGAAAAACTCAACGGGATAAGAAGACCATCACCAATGCCATACGATTCAGGATCAATCAAGAAATCAAGTTCCTATACTGCAAGAAACAACAATTGAACCAGCAGTTATACCGAGTACATCTGGAGGGGGCATACCAACACAATGACATGCTACCACAATGCCAGCATAGCAAAAGGTGATATAAGTAACTTTAGCATGAACTAATAGCTCCCTGAAGATGGTTTAAATATAAACCGAAACATGTTAGAGATTTTAACTATTTTAACAAATTAAAATTTTTTAGTGTCATTTAAAATGTGTGCATGTGTTGGTGAATATATGTGAATTGTGACAATATACACGGTGAAAAACTGGAAAAAAAAAAAAAAAAAGGAAATATTTGTGATTTTCATATGCAGGTATGAGATGGCTCAACTCTTATCCACATCTACTCCTGAATTAATTTTCATGCTGCAGTGCCAGTGCTCAGGGACTAGTGCTCTATTTCTAGACCGGCCTCCTCACTAGCATGTGACATAAATTCTATATTTTTCTTTGTATGTTTTTACCCATGAAATTAATTCGTTCAGCATTGACTATGAACTGATGTGTCTCAATCACTTACATTCCTTTCTGATTTTCTTGGGACCTTCCTAATTTCTAATACTAAAGCAACGTGATAAAGCAGCTCCTTATTTTGGATCCTACTGAACAGGAAATGCATCATCCAAGTATTTAACTATACAGACTTTACTCTTCTTATTATGCATATTTTAAATCATGTAAGTAGCTGCTTGAATGTACTGAATTTAGCGAAATGTTGTACAGTGCATACTTCTGTCCTTACAGAATTATATTTTCTTGAATCCTATAAGCATTTGATGTGCTGTCCATGATATGTCTTATTTTTACTTCAGTTCTTGGTGAACTCAGAATTTCTTCAGTAGCTGATTCATTATGTCAAAAATTCACACCGATAAATTGAATCAGTATTTTCTATTAGGTTTGATGTTTATCATTAGAGAAGAGTGCTGGCTGGAGTTTTGTATGAAGTTGTTACGAGTGATATTCATGGATGATTTCTACAGTTAGCAGGTGAACTGTAGCAATAATGCCTGTGTTTTATAATGTCTTTCTGCCTTATCTTGCTCTGGGTCCAGATATTTTCCCTAGCACTTTCTTCTCAAACCCGTAATAGTCATATGAATTATAATTCAGTCAAATAGTGCACTACCACATAGATAATATAGTATATACTTTGGAGAACTGGATTATTGTAACTTACTATTGGTGAACGTGCAGTTGCACACTTCTTCAAAGTCATCATAGTCAGGGTTTTCTGAGCAGGTTGCTTCAAAGAAGAAATTATCATCATTTTCATTGTCCAGATTGCCATGACTGTCATCATGTCTGAGACGTCCATTAGAGTTTATCCACCTTGCATTCTCGTTTGCATCCCCTATGGCACACTCTGCATTAATGCCATATACCAGAAATTGGAGCACAAATTGAATCAGGAACAGTTGCAGCATTGACATAGCAGTGCAGTCTGGAAAGCACATTGTCATTTTATACTTGGTTACAAAGTAAGGAATTATGTTACCATTGCTCAGGCAGCTATATTAGGCTATAAAGAGTGTTTCTGAAAAACAAATCACCACTTTACTGTTATGTTCTATGCACACAAACAAAAAACATTTCTCTGTAAGCATGGGTTATTGGATTCTTGGCACTTTGGTTATGGTCCATTTTCTTTTGTAAGGATAAGGATAAAATGATCACTGTCAACCCATCCACAGGGAAGTCATAATTTACAGATAACTACCTCCAACATTTTGTATTACTCCTTGACAATAACAGGTTAGAAAATTGCTTAGAGGGTTTTTGTTGTACCTTGATAATGTATGCTGTGCAACTTGTTAAGGACTGTTGCATGAGCTTAAAGGTTCTAGGTGTATTATTGATTTTAACATGCCCATCTTCTACCCTAGGTTTTAGTTCTGCCGTTTTGTTAAATGCCACAGCATAACACAGTATTTTGAAGATGACTCAATAAGTAAAAGTGCAGTGGGATTAAGTTGGGTGATCTTGCAGACCATTCAGTTGGTCCACTTCAACCTACCCATCCTTCTGCATACATGTCATTTAGGAATGGTGTTGTAACAGTGATAGTAAATGCAGTGTAACACCATTGTTTGCATGAACCGCATTCTTGTCTGTACTGGAACATAATCTAGTAGCTGTGCAAGTCTGCTGTTTAAAAAAGTATTTATCAAGTACCCCTGTCAGCCTATGCTGAAAACCATGAGGACTTACCTCTATGTCTCCTGTCATGCCCACCCTCATATTTATAGGAAACTGTTTTTGGTATTGCAGTGAAATGAATTCATATGGATACGTGGAACAGTGTCACATCCAACTGGGTAATGAAAAACGTCATGTGTAAGCATGGGAGAGAGATCTCAAAAACGGGGCTGTGCAAATGTCAGTATGACCGTGGCACTTGAGCAACGCCTGTCTTTGTCAAGTGAGTCAGAGCTGAAGAATGAAGTGTCAAATGACACATGTTTACATAAATGTGCATCCTTTTTATCATTCATTGAACATGCCACTACAGTGGTGCTGTATACTTCAGGAACACCCTATATGTACAAGCCTCATAGCTGAACAAGTGAACAAAGTTGTGTAAAAGTATCAGTTAGGAAATCAAACTTGAGACTTCCAAGTGACACAGACCATTGTACAAGATTATGAATAAGTTATTTGATGTTACCAGATACTTTTCTTCCTCTTTCTGTATCTTCTTTGTTTATATTTCCATTGACAATATCTGTATTTCAAAGTCATCTTTGGTGCACATCCTTGACGTACAGCCGTTTAATTTGTAGCTTTCGATTCCCTTATCTTAAATGAAAATTAGCCTGAAAACAAGAAATAGCAGTTATGACCAGTAAACCAAACAACACAGGCAATATACTTATAAACGTAGTATTTAGGCATGTTTGTGCAACTATTGTTGCCATGGAAGAGCTATAAATATATCATGTTTTGAGTGTGTGTTTATAGTCATACTTATCTATCGTGCAATGCGCACATGCCATATTGTCATCTGTGGCCTGTCTGGCTGCATAATATTTTTACACATCTTCTTTTGAAAAAAGGTTGTTGAATATAAATTGTGTGTTTTAATCTTCTCTACAACTTTTGTCTGAAACATTTCTCATTCTAAGGTGAATTGAGCAAGTACCTGTTACTCTTTTCAGATTTCATGAAACTTGAATTTTCTGAATGAGTTTTCGATAAATGCTCAAATATCAAATGTTGTGCAAATCAGTCCAATGAGAGGTGAGGTGTTCTGTGTCGACAGATGGACAGACAGACAGACAGATGGACTTGATGAAGCTCATAGTCATTTTCCACAATTTTGCGAATGTGCCTAAAAAGTGAACTCAGCTTGATATGGACTACCCCAATTTAGGATGTGCCTGGTTTAAATTATGTTCTCATGACTGAGGATTTTGTGGTTTTGTCCAGCCCCTCCACATCAGTAGTGGTATAGTACCTGTTCCCTCCTCCTCCCCACCTCATCCTCATATTGTCACTGCTGCTACTGCTTCTGCTACTACTACTACTTGCACCTGATATTCCTTTCTTGCAGTTGCAGACATGTAATGAAATAAGCACAGAAAAAAAAAACCAGTCACATTAATTGCTTGTGACCACTTTGATAAACTAACTACATGTATTAGTCATACTTGATAAACTAGTGAAGAAGTTCCCTGCCCATTACAGAACTGAAAGGGTCATTACTGTGTTCACAACATCCTACCAATTGTGCCTATGAGTCACATAAATCCAGTCCACACCTTTGTATTTCTTTAAGATCCTTTTTAATATTGTCCTCTTACCTGTGCCTCTGTCTGCCAGGCGGTCTCATTCATTCAGGTTTAACCACCAAAACAATGTATGCATTTCTTTTCTGCCCTATACATGCCACTTGACTCCAGTCCACAAGATTACACTTTTTTAATATCCTGTTTAATATTATCTCCCTATATGTACCTATGACCATCCCCAGTGAAGATTGTGATGAGTCTAAAATAACTGGAGAATGTGGGATATTTCAACTGTCTGGGTAGCCACATAACAGATGATAGAAAATTTACATGTGAAATTAGATCCAGGATTATGATACCAACGCCAACATTCAACAAGAAAAAGGCTCTTTTCACCAGCAAGTTGGACTTAAACTTAAGGAGGAAACTAGTGCAACTCTACATTTTGAGCATGGCTTTATATCGTGCTGAAACTTGGACACTATGGAAAGTAGATCAAATATACTTGTACTGTTTTAAAATATGGTGCTGAAGAAGGATGGAGCAGATCATTTGGATCGACTGTGCGAGAAATGAGTATTATATAGAGTCAAGGAGGAGAAGAATATCCTACATATAATAAAAAGAAGGAAGGCCAACTAGGTTGGACACATCTTGCAAAGGAACTACTTTCTAACACGTGTTATTGAAGGAAAATATAAGGGACAGGGAGACAAGGAAGAGAATGTCAACAGCAAATGGATTACCTTAAGGAAAAGAGAAGATACTGGAACTTAAAAGAGGAAGCGCTAGAGTGCACTGTGTAGCAAACTCACTTTGCAACGGCCTATGGACTTGTTGCAAAACAGACTACAAAATGAATGAATACACCTGTGACTTGCAAGTAGTCTCTTTTCTTCAGGTTGTCCAACCATAATTCTGTGAGTATTTCTTACCTGTCTTATGTGTGTCATGTGCCCTATCCACTCACCCTTCTTGATTTTATCAATCTAATAATCTCTGATGAAAAATGAAATTTATGAAGCTTCTTATTCACCATTGTCATGTTACTTCCTCACTCACCTTCCTAATACAAAATTCATTTGCAAAATATAAGTTGAAACTTGTTGCCACATTAAAGATATTCCACAAGTTGTGTGAATAGCAGTTCTGTTAGTACATATTTCCTGTTGATGCTGTGTGGCCTTTGCAGTTATCATCCTGAGAATCTTTTGCTTTTGTAGTTTTCCATGGTTTGGAGTAACTTACTGTCTTTTCCTTTCATAACTATTTCAGTTTTTCATTTATCTTAACCTATTATTTGACATGGCTTTAATCTTTGTGATTGAGAAGGTGTCATGAAATGAAAAAAATGTATTAATTTTGTCAAACTTTAGTTTTGAGGATTGTTGTCTGCTGGATTATGACACCATGTGATTGCACCCCAGAGTCCCATAATTTTTACACTTACTACTCTATAAACCTCAAATCAGACTGCCTGTTGTTCCTTGTAACACCTGCGGTTTACAGATTTCCTGTTGTTCAGTGCTATATAACTCAAACAATAGACAAAGTATCTTTAAATAAGTTATCTGTACTCACTGACAAATTTCTCTTCAACCATTTAAACTGATACTGAGGATGGTGTATTCAAGAATATGGAACTAAGTAAACTCTTCTTCACATGCAATATACTCACTGTATTACAAACAAAGTATTCCTTGTACAAATATCTGCAATATGCTTTAATTTTTAAGAACTTGTCACTCAGTGTCCATAATTTCTTTCAGCTTAACTCTGCTACTGTACCACTGATTACCACTGTCACGTTTGTTCCACTCAAGAGATGTGATCTAGGGTGTTCAGTATGACTGATAATCACAAGCATAATGTTGCCTTTGTGTCCAGCATTAATCTTATCTCGTCCATAGTCAAGTAGCAAGATTGCAATTTATTGTATAGCCTATCATTATTATCTCCCTGTGTATCTGATATGCAAACATTGTACTTCAACACTTCATTTCCAAACTTAAAATATTTATTGAATTTTTTTGTTGATTTACACATATTTAAATTATATTTTATATGACTTACAAGTCTCCTATATTTAACAACAACAACAACAATAATAATAATAATATTAATAATTCAATGCAATAATGCAGAAACTGGAGAAGGTACCTGATTGGCTAACCACAGGAATAACTTATTTGCTACCAAAATCAGGAGCAGCAAAGAAGTCACCAATTACCGACCCAGTACCCCCTTAACAACCATGTACAAAACCCTAACAGGAATAACAGCCAAAAGAATTTCCACACATTTGGAAGAGCAGAACTTACCACCAGCAGAGCAAAAAGGATGTCACGCTAGAAGTGAAGGTTGCAAGTATAAATTAATTATATCAAAAGTGATGTATGAAGACTGCAAGTGAAGGAACAAGAATTTAAGTATAGCCTGGATTGATTACTAGAAAGTGTGTGACAGCATTCCACATAGCTGGATAAGAAAGTCAATAGAATTAGTAGGAGTGAACAGTAAAATTGTCACATTTTGTAAATTATACGGTGGAGAAATGGAACACAGTGCTTCATTTAAATACAAAGCAGGAAGTAATACAGTTGTAACCCATTCAGATACAAAGAGGAATATTCCACGGGGACTCTCCTTTGCCGTTACTCTTTTGTATAGCTCTTATTCCATTAACAAACAAGCAGAGCAGAACTGACTGTGGATATCAAGTACACGGAATTGAGGGAAAAAAATAAGTCACTTTTTGTATACAAATGACTTGAAATTGCTAGGTAGAAATGAGGACAATTTGGAGAATGAAATCAAAATTGTGAAAGCAATTAACAAAGACAGTAATATGAATTTTGGATTAGAAAAACATGCAAAAATATGTTTAAATAAAGGTGAGGTCCAAAACAATATATATATATATAGGAAACACATTTGAGAAGGACATAATTGAACTGGACCCGAGGAAAGCGCTTAAGTATTTGGGCATAGAAGAGAGCCATGACATAGAGCATAAGAAGGAGAAAGACAAGTTGAAGAAGAAATATGTGATGAGATTGAGATTAGTTTTGGGCACAGATTTAAGTCTAAAGAATAAATTGAAGCACTTGGATCATTGGCAGTACCAGTACTTTGATATAGTTTTAGAATTGTTAACTGGCGCCAAGAAGAATGACAAAAACTAGACAGGAAAATGAGGAAACTGCTAACCATCCACAGACAGCATCACGCAAAGGCAGATGTAGATTGTTTGTATGTTCCCAAAAAACAGGGAGGAAGGGGCCTGATGCAGTTGGAAGAAGTAGAAATTACAAAACTGGTGAAATATATAGATAGAAGAAAGATCCACTAATACAGTTTGTCAGAAAACACCAATGCAACATCAACTTAGCAGTGTTACAGACAGCTAGATGCCTCAAGGCAGAAGTGCAGACAGGAACAAGACAAATAAAGGAGAGCATAGCAGAGAAAACAAAAGAAATATAGTGACAGACGAGGATGCAAGGACAATTGCCATGTAACATAGATGAAAAGCTGGTGGATAATGAACAGTCATATCGATGGCTAAACTCTGGTGACATCAAAGGAGAAACAGAAAGTACAATAGTGGCAGCTCAAGACCAAGCAATTAATACAAACCATTATAAGAATAAAATTTTGAGGGCAGAAACTGATAGTAAATACCAGTTATGTAAACAACATGCAACTATTGACCACCTAACCTCAGGATGCTCCATTTTGGCAAAGAATGAATATTTAATGAGACACAGCAAAGTTTGTGCACACTTGCATTACTGAATATGCAAAGCCCTAGGCACTGAAAGACAGACAAATGGTACACACATGCGCCTAAGCCAGTGTGTGAAGAGGGAGATGTCACGGTGTTGTGGAATCAAGCAGTACATACAGACAGAGAAGTTACAGCAAATAGGCCAGATATAATAATTAAAAACAAAAAAAGAGAAAACATGCACACTGATAGAT
>Ga0136643_10016390_pt1 | contig 11138 bp, 7 predicted proteins | sample TergutLab28metaG_FD_96883 | JGI IMG/M metagenome (GOLD analysis project Ga0136643, IMG submission 96883) | Labiotermes labralis P1 segment gut microbial communities from Petit-Saut dam, French Guiana - Lab288 P1 (version 3) (version 3) | ecosystem: Host-associated > Arthropoda: Insects >... | reverse complement strand
AGTAAGTCAGTAAGACAGACATATTATCAGTACCGCTGTGAGGACCACGAATGTGGCAGTGTCACACGTGCCCAAGGTGTTGCCAAGTCGGAAACCTGCATTGACCGCGAACGTTTCTGTTGCAGTCATTTGCAAGTTGGGTAGAATTTAATTTTTGTTTCTCCTTGTTTCGATGAATACCATTACTTTCTCGCTTTCGTTTCTAGGCACGTTCGCACAATTGCGAAATACGACTAGTAGTTTCGTCATGTCTGTCCTTCTGTCCGCATGGAACAACTCGGTTCCTACTGGATGGATTTTAATGAAATCTGATGTTAGAGTATTTTTCCAAAATCTGTTGAAAAAATTTAAGTTTCATTGAAATCGGTCAAGAATAACGTCACTTGACCCGAAGACCAATATACATTTTCGATCATAGCTCGCTCAATTCTTCTTAGAATGGGAAATGTTTCAGACAAAGATTGAAGAGAAAATCAAGGCACGCCTGTTATGTTCAATAACCTTTATCGAAAATTTGTGAGATAATTTGGAAAAATTTTGTAGGGCCGGAGCGGCCATAGAAGAAATATGGCTCATACGCAGTGCATGCTGTATGCCTAAGGCCACAAACACACACTCACAATATGTAATATTTATTGCTTTTCCACGGCAACATTTGTTGCAGGAACGTGGTAAAATGCTATGTTTGTGGGCACATTGCCTGTCTTGTTGGATAGTACTGTAAAACAAGAGCCACAAGTTTTCGTATTCCTGTTCTGCGATAAGATAAATTGATTATCAGTTGCTGTGTAACAATTCCATCGTCAGTTTGCTTGCTTCACTTCGTTTTAGTATGCTACAGTGATCTGTAATAACACGTCTAGCTATAGGTGTTACTTAGGCTATGTCATGGCAGACGCTTGTGTAACACAAGAAAATAAATATTATAAAATCCGGTGCGACGGTATGCGCTAGAATGAACTGGTTCAGTGCAGGTTCCATATGGGGACCCAGTCTAACCAGCAATAAGAACTCACATTTCATAAAGTGCACAACATGTGTGATGACGACATCAGGCGACGCAGTGGACGGAGAGGCGTTTGCTGGTGACTGTAGAGAAATTTCCAGCAACAGTCACTGTGTACGGAGTGTCTGTTGGCGTCAGCGGCTAGGACTCTCCCAAGCGGCTGGGCAACTGGTGTAACCCAGTGTTAAGATAGCATTCACACAAGCATAAGCAGTACCAAAAATGACAACAGGCAGTGTTTTTACCGTGGAAATATTCGTCTTAGAGATTTAGGTCCAGCGTGCAATATCAGATCTAAGCTTATTTTACCAACTCACTTGCATGTCTGTGGTTGAGGCACTAGTGGCTCTTTTATACTTTTGCCAACGTGTAAGCAGCTATGTGACGCGGATGACATTAGGTAATTTGATAACTTTAACTTTAAATAGTATTGGAAGTCTTTACAGGAAGGAACATCCATCATCGCGTTTCTCAGGGAAAGTGTCTGATTCCAAAGGTTCCTGTTTCGAACTCTGGCAGGATATGCAGCCATCTTATACACACCTACATCTAGTGATGAGGCTGAAAGTGAGTGGAGTTATTTATATCCACTTCTCCACATGCCTTGATAGCCTGCAGACTGACTACTTTACTTTTACTTTACCAGACATCCTGTGGCTTCTGTGCCTATGTTTATGCATCTTAGCAGCAGAGGCCACAAGCAGAGAGATTGACATCTATTGTGTTCTGGATTAATGGTATTTGCGCTGGTTATGTCTATCGTGTCCTTACGTAAGTGGAAGACATTATCACGTGTTTGGAATGTCTGCCTGTCCATCCTGTCCATGAATTATTAAAAGTCGCAGACAAATTCTGGTATTGATGTATACACTAAAATTGGTTTATAATTAACTGTGAAAGTATATCAATCTAAAATAAGCAGTAATAAAAGTGAAGCTCAACGCTTACATTTTAGATTTTCTTAACAATATTTGAACACAGAGAGAAGAGAGAAAATAAGAGAGAAAGAGAGAACGTAAGGGACAACAGAAATACAAACGTTAAGATGCCATTATAAATATAACTGAGATTTGTAACTCCTGCTTAATTTATTACGTAGAAAATAAAAAATGGAATGCAAGGACAAGTAACATCCGACTCCATGAAATGCGTAAAAAATTCAGGCAATATTTGGTGTGTTATGATAGTAGGTAGTAGTCGAATAACACCTTGCAGTATATGAAACCATCCTATCGGTCGTGTGGAGCGGATTAAAACACATGAAAGGCTTACTGTATACTCAGTACTCGGAGAGTGCAGTAGCAGACAGATGGCGAGTTCACACTTCGATGTTTGTGATCCGTTATTCTTTAGGTACTTTGTCGTAAATAATTACGCTACTCTTCTTTGACCTCCTATGCAAGAAGAAAGAGTGCCTAATATTGAATTCATGGGACAAAAGGAATCGGGGAGAAATCTATAGCGAGGTAGCAGCAGTTGTTATATTGTGCGTTTTATAGAGTTTGGGTGCTTCGTTATGACTCTTACAGAATTGTAAGTACGGGGCCATTTTCTGTGATTACGATAATTACAAATAGGCCTAGATGGCATGTGAAACCCGGCTGTAACGAGCGACAAGGAGCTTGGCACTATTGCCCGATGTCGACATTACTCTTAGTACCTGTGAAGGTAAACTCGTATGTATTATGCAGAAAAAGTGAATATAAAATTCTACTTAAAAGTACACAATTGGAATTATTAAAATAACCTGTCAACGTACATTGACTAAAGAATTATGAGTGAGCATACCTAAAATCTACGTACATATAATCTACTTCTTTAATCACTTCGTTTCACAAAGATGATTCAAAACCGTGAAATATTTTATAGATACCCTACAATTTATGGTGAGGATTATTGGGATGCAATTTAGAATTCTCTAAGTGAAACTATGAGACAGATAGGGGGACCGAAATTCAAGGTGAATCAACAACCCTAGCATATGCTATCAAGCGGGGTGACACGTCACAGAGGCAGAGACCTGCCCGAAACTGCTACCTCGCGCCGACTCCCGAAGCATTAAGTCGAAGCAGTCTATTTACATTTGCTATCTGGTAATGTAAACTTTTTAACCAAATTTTAAATAACAAGCAGTATAATTCTGCAAAAGAATTATCAGAAACACATCTGTTACATTCATATCATTTCTTGGATAGTAATTTACAATCACATTTATCTTGTAACTTTTATATTACAAAGTGAAGTTAATAAGGAGGACGAACAAGGACAAATAACGTAATGACCCTGGAATGATATTTTACTTATTTTTGTTGTCGGCTAGAGCAAAATGTGACTACGAATTATGTAATCAATGACTACTTATTCAACAAAGACCAAACTGTGCACAAAATCTTTTCTTGTTTTCCGCCTTGATGGATGAGTGTCCGGACCGAAGTCTGTACAGCCTTCGGTCCGGACACTCATCCATCCTACCTGCACTTAACTTCCAACCAGCAGCAACTCGAGAACCAGACGGCCTATGTGGTAACCAACGCTATCGTCGTGAGCTCCTGATGATGGGCATAATGGTGCCCGAAACATGTTGAGCCTAATATAAACATAATAAAGTAATAAGTGGTATCTAGTTGGATTTTATTCTTCAGTTATAAAGCAGTTACTATTGCATTCTACATAGCGTGATTAGTAAATGATGAATTGTAAAAGGCACGATCGAAGCTGTAGGTTGAGGCAATATCCTAGAATTTGTCGCAAGTGCCTGAATAGGCCTAAAAACGCCTTGGCCGCTGTAGCAGACGTTTCGACCGAAGTACGAACCGAATACTGCGGAGTACTAGCCAGAAGAAATACCGTTTGTACCAACATGATAGGTCTATAGCTGTGCTGTTCCGCGACATTCTGTCCATATGGAATCGTAGGCCACAGATGTCAGTATGCTAGATGCACATATGCTGCTCTAGACAGGCTACTAGTTCACACACAACTACAACGTTTGTGTTCATAAACGATAAAAACCTGCAGATACTTTACTAGCTATATAGCAGTAACTACTGCGTCTACACATGTGACGTCACGAACTGAATATCGTGCATGTCAGACGGTCAGAAATGAATACCATAAGAATAAACAAAGCATCGCGTGGTGCTTAGAACTTAGCCGCCAGTTGTTTGACGAATTCAAGGCGAATATTAAGGGGAGTTGTCTAAAATACTCAGTTCACACATCGCAGTGAACACACTTCTTCTCAGAATAAAAACCAGTAAGCTAATATTTTATAGAGGGGAACAACCGCTGTTTGTTCTGAAGTTCCGTGTTCGCTTTTTCGGAACTGGTTGTTTTCACGTCGTTATGCTGCTGATAGTGCAGTACCTCCCCTCCATTCGACCTTCTTCGGACCATCCTTGTTACCAGTCTGCCTTGAAACTTTGGATTTAGGTGTGAGCTCTCGAAGAGAAAGCATCTAAATTTTCATCTAGCCTCTGTGTTTCTAAATATCTTTTTGCTTACCCAAAGGGAGACATGGCGGAACCCCAGTATCTTAGTCATTGTTTCTGTTAAACTGCATTGTCTGTGTTTTCTTCCGTATTTGTTTTCATTTAGCATGATGTCAGTCAGGTTTGTTTGGGGTTTGATGTGACAGGGGCAGGAGCTAGACGTTGGCCGAAATGTGAGTATGCTTTCTTGTACATTTTCAATTACATTTGTGTATTCATTGTTATTATTAAACTCTTTATAAATCCTCACGATGTATTGCGCACCTTTACCACCCCGTACCTTCTCTTTTGAATCCAACAATCAGAACAAGTAGGGTGGTGCACTGAGATCCACGTGTTATACACAAGTGCATTTTATGATCTGTAGAATTTATGGATGTTAAAACTTGGTGGTAAACAACATTTTACGTTTTCACAGCCCTGTTATTGAAAACTGAACAGACGCTGAGTCGTTGGACAACACTTCGAGCGACAGTAGTGACTTCACTTCCACGGCTGAATATTCTTCAGTTACGTCTACGAAACACACAAATATTTAGTTATGTTTGTTGAATTCTACTACAATCTATAATCGACATGCGGCCATTAAAGAGCTGTTCACTAGCTTTGCTTTAATTTCCAACATAAGGCGTCCTAGAATGAATATGAAAAATTCCGACTTTATTGCCTCACAGCTATGTTACTGAGAAGCTAATAGTGTAATAACAGATCTCGAATAAGCAAAACACTTAATACTATAGACAATACTGGAGAACAGTCACAGCCGTCTTTGAGACTTAGATTAATGTTGGGTAAACAGCTGTCCACAGATAGAGTCAAACACAACTGTACATTTATTATAAAACTTCTTCACATTAACCTTCCATCTTCTAGGGTTTTCATTGGTTTATGTACCAAGAGCCTGTAATGTAAAGCCTATATATTTCTTTCATTCTCCATTCTCTTCTCATGTTTAGGAAGCCTAAACCAAACAGACAAAATTCAATATCCTGACATTAGTTGCTTTATATCATACATTTTTCGTAGTTGCTTAATTCACTCATCTTATATAAAAGAAAACCTTTTCCGAGCCCTCTATAGAACCTGTGTTTAAAAAATTCTCGAAATTGCCTAGTTAGAGGCTTTTTGTTTGACTTAGGCATTTGGTTTCAATACCTTTACAAGTGTTATGGTTACAATGCATAAAACCGTAAAAATAAAGAAAATGGCTCAATCTGTATGTTATTGCGATTCCTATAACAAAGGCAACTCTACAGAGCAAGAGACTAAAATCTGAGGGAAAGAAAACGTAAACGAAGAAGAGGTATTTGTTTGTGCATTGTTTTGGGTGTCTGTTGAAATGTGCATAATTCTCTAACGATAAGACTTTATTACAAAAAATGATAAAGGCAACATGTATATGAAATCCCTCTTTGATTGGCTGGCTAAGGTAATAGTTGAATGCCCCTGATGACGTGGTCCGTACGATTTTTTCATTCGACAGAACTTCGCGCCTAACGGCAACGCTTCATTTCTCTGAAGTTTCTTACTGTCAGCATCATTGCAGTGACAGTTCTAAATCTCACAAGCCACGAATGGTTTGAGGTTAAAATAACTTAGGTTGTGAAAAATATAACTTCTGAAAATGATGAGGGATTTAGTAAAAATAAGTGAAAACAGATGAAGTTATGTAATTTCAGATACGGTTCATTTGTATTTTAATTCCAAAATACGGAAATCATATCGGTATGAAAATGTGTCTTATTCTGATGGCAGTTGTCTTAAATCGTATGTGTTCGAGAAAAATGATGAAGAAAATTCGGAGCAAAACCAGACAAACTTGTAGAAAATTTACAAGTACGTAACAAGTAAAAATTTTTTAATTTTGATAGAGCTGTTTTGGTATAATAAGGAAGCACATGCAGAATTTTAAAAGGGGCTACTCGGAAGATAGAATGAACAATACCTTAGAAAAATATGGGCAGGTAATATGGTATGAAAACCAATAAAGTTATCTGAAATGGAAAAACTTCTGAATTCTTTCCGGCACACAGCAGGATCTAACTGCAACCGGCAGACACATTAATACTTCGGGATTTTCTGTGGTTTTCCTTTTTGCCTACAGACGGAGGTCAGAATACTGACAGGTTTTTCAAATTTAAAATTCGCACGATTAAATCCTCTTCTCGTAATTTTCGATGTAAAATAGTCTTTGCAGTGAATACAGCAACAAATGACCTATGAGCCACCATCCAGTAGGAAGTTAAGTGAAAGGCTCAGGAGAAATAATAGTGGTGGTTTCTTCCATTATCTATGTTTAACTTTCGGTTATTTGTAAAAGCGAGGCCGTTAACACTCTTCATCTTTACAAAATGGAAGGCATTGCACGTTATATTTACAATCAACCTCAGTCTCCGCATTCTTCAGGCGCTTAGAACACTTTTGTTATTCTTGTTCAATAACCTTGGACGTGTGAGGCACAGGAATAGAACACAGAAGTCTTTATGACCTCACCGAAACATGATATTTCTATTTATGACAGCATTGTCATTACGTCTGGTGTGAAATAAATACAGCTCATGCAGGGAAAGATAAATCATCAGATGCATAAATCCCAGAAACACGGCTTAATGGGTTGTACTCTTACCGTTCAGGGAGTGACAAAATTTTATTTCACATGACATTAAACAATCAGAGTGTTATTTGTACTAATTTACTACTGTTTTTACTTTAGATGCCGGACTGCTGGCTAGAAGTCAGTACTCGGAAGGTCGTGCGACCGGCCACCTAGACACAGCTTGGTTTCCCTGTGTCTAAAAGCAAATGCTGAGATGGTTCCCAAGATTCCAAGTTGCCACTACATGCTTCTCATATAGCTCTCCCAACTTAAATTTATTAGTAACCAATTTCATATTTTGTATGCATGTAAAATAACCACTGCCACCGGGTGACAACCAAATTGCAGTTAATAAGTACTATTATTATAATTAATTAAATCTGCTACTGCAGATCTCAGTGGCCGCGCGGTCTGTGGCGTGCGTCTGCGGCCTCTCGCTAGCTGGAATTGTGGAATCGAATCCCGCCGGGGGAATAGATGACTGTCTCTTGTGCGTGTGGTGTGTTGTCAACTAGAAGTCTGTGAGTTGGGCCGATCAATCGTCCAGAGGAGTCCTAACGAGTGTCGTGTGTCTGAGTGTGATCATGAATCGTGTATAATGAGGCCCACTAGGGCTGTGGCGCCGTGGTGAAAAAAGTGACACTCGAATTATGCATGATTTTGCTTACGCCTTTAATTTCTTTAAATAGACAATAAAAAAATAAATAATCCAGATTAGGTAATTAGGAAAATAAATTTATGGTTCCTACAAATTAACTTCAAAAACACTTAGATATTAGGTACGTTAATTAAAATATTTTGTTGACGTATGCGAGAGCAATTTAGTCGGAAATAACAAAATTACACATCGTAGCAGCAACATAATAATTACGTGCAATATGGAGGAAGCACCACTGCATAATTCCGGGAGATGGAACTACGGGCGTATAATTATTAAGACCGCTCTATAAGAAATACCATTACTAAATACAAAGATAATTTATACATAAAGTAAATGGCATTTGATAAAAAAAAATGCATTAGCATCTATAGCAAATACGTAGTTTCTTTCGAAACTTTCTGTGTGTTTAGAATTACTGGCTTGGCGGACGGACTTTGTATATTACCTGGTATTCCGAACGGTAGGAAGAGTTTCGTCATTTGCGTCCAAAAGTTGGGTAGGGGCAAGTACACAGTAGTTTTCGGTATGAGGAGCTTCTATTAATCAGTGCAGATTAAATCTTTCTAATTGATCCAGTTAAATAAGCTGCCTAGTCACATCTTCACATGACGATAGGCACACATTCCTTATTCCAAACTGTGTATTACATTCGGAATACCGAAATATTAAACGATGGATAAAATACAGAAACTAAATTATTGTGATATCAGAGGAGTACTCTTTCATAACCATTTAGAATTGTCTTACATTGAGTAGAGTTTTATTTTCTTTATCCTATTTGTTGCTTGATGGTTTCGCATTCATGTACAGTTGGATCTACTCTAAACTATATAGAAAAGCAGATCAATAACCTTTTGACTGCGAATGAGAGGGGCAATAGTATGTGAACAGAAGCTCACTAGAAGCAGAACTGAGATAACTGCTTCGAAACGCAGTCCGACCACGTCCTTATAGGATTTCCATTGCTTGCTGTCAGAATTAGAAGGAGCGGCTCTTTATTTTGCGCGTAGCTGTAATCGAAACTCGTCGGCTTATTTTAAAGATCAGTGTCTGGAATGGGACGCAGAATAGAGTACTAATGGGACGCAGAATAGAGTACTAATCTACAACTTATACTTGAAGTATTTTTCCATATGCTGATTAAGTAACACAATACAAGGAATAAGATCTGTAATCTTAATTGAACTGCTGCAGTGTAATTGGCTTGTACCAATATACCTGTATCCCTCAACAAAGAACACAGAATCTCTTTTCTCCCATGTCACCTTATGAAAACCTCATGGAGTATGATTTTTAAAAATTTGTGAGATGCTGATGTTACCCTAATTACTTTGTGAGTAGTTATTTTCCCCTTGGTGTAACAGCCCCTAGTGGGCCAGGGTCTCCTGATTGTAGAAGTTACGAGGTCACACTCCGACATACCTCAATCGATAGCATTCATCTGGATGGGTGATCGGCCCTTTGCAGAAATATCTACCTGACAACACACATGAGACAGACACCCATGCCCCCAGCGAGTTTCGAACCTGAAATCCCAGGAAGCGAACGGCCCATGCCCACGCCTTAAACCGCGCGGCCACTAGGATCGACCTTTGTGGGTAATTATTAGCTAAAAAGATCAACACCATTCCCTCCATAATTGTAATATTAAATAGCGTCATCTTGGTGATTCTTGGAATGAAAGTAGGAGATAAACACAAATTACCTAAAATACTACTAATAATATGAGTATAGCATATTTAAATTTAATCTACAATAGAAAACAACAGTGTAAGAAAATAATTTGACTGCAATGAATGCGTAAAATGCAATTTTGTAGGAATTTGAATTGAAACATACAGAAACACACGCCTCAGTTGTTATATGTTCAAATAAAATTTTCATGACATTGTACGAGTTTATTTTGGTGTAAGTTGGGACGCTGTGTTTATTTACGAAATATAAGGTTGCAGCGTGTTTCGTCCTTCATGTCCTGCACGTTTAGCATAAAAACGTTTTGTATAATACTGCTACCAGAGAAGGTACGGCGTAGCGACATTTAAACTGCCATTTCGAACTTATATGAACATTTTCTCTCAAAACCTCTTAATCCCTCATAGCTTAATTAAATTTTTTATAGCTTAAATTAAATATGAAGGTATTAATTCTTGTTAGTCAGGCATGAAAACGTACTCTTGCATAAAGTGAGTAAACTTGACGTCATTATATACACAACAAATAAACATAAAAGTAAATAATAGATATTTACATACCTTGACAATTAAGTCGTCTAGATCAGGTGATGAGAGATTCCTGAAGCGTTGGTCCCCATGAGTGAAAAACAGTTGGAAGATTTGTTTACTGGTACAACTTCTTTTACTTCTTCTTTTTCTTCTTTTTTATTATTTTATGTTCGTCTTGATGCAATCACTGACGTTTCCAAGATGGGAAAAAATCACCTACTTTTTATTTTCTAAAAGTAAACCCTGTAACAAAATCTGCTTACACCAGCACAGAGTTATGTCTACACAACTTCACCGCTCAACACAATTTCCACATACATCAACTGCCCAGTTCGTGCACTGTTACTCTACTATTGTTGTGCCTACGGGCTAGGCGCTCCGTATCGCAACGCTTTTCAAGAATATGGCCAATAACAACAAGGATATTTTCGGCAACATTCATGTAACTGACAGATCCTTCTTTTCGCCAACTACGTCGTGTATTTTAATTCTGTACTTTCCATTTCTTTCGATTTGCCTATTTCCCAAGGAAACGTTACTACGAAAACTCCGTATTTTGTCTCCTTCCGCCGTATCAACATTCAGCAAAACACAACACCTAATTCTTGAGCGTTGTGCTCATGCTCTTGTGTCCATTAGTGCTGTACCTCTGCGCACATCGTGTTTGTCTTGCTGTTCAGCGTTCATATCGTAAACAAACTTCGGCTGGAATTCTCCACACTTTACATTTAAACCAATCAATATTTTCACTCTTCATATTATGTAATGGTTTATCACAAAGCTTTCACATATTATTCATCACAGCCGAGGCGTAAAAATTTTGCACTGGAGAAAAAAATTCCGTTTCAAAATATTGCGTCATCTAATGAGTCACTTTTGTATCACAAAAGCGCAGCAAGCACTTTGATGTGTTTATACTACAAACCTTTAACTAACCCTCGAATATAACGCAGATCTTTCACATTCCAATTCCGTTTTGTTTCTGTTACGTCTGAATAAACCCGAAGACAAAATCAGATGCCGCAACCACATACTAATATTGCACAGGGATTTGGTCTAAAGCCCTGCTAGCTGGGTTTGTCGTCGGCAGGAGACACAGGACGTTGGCTAAGTTTCCTCGTGCCAGTGCTGCTCTGTCTATTGATCTGTAACTGAGGTAGCT
>Ga0136643_10016388_pt1 | contig 11138 bp, 10 predicted proteins | sample TergutLab28metaG_FD_96883 | JGI IMG/M metagenome (GOLD analysis project Ga0136643, IMG submission 96883) | Labiotermes labralis P1 segment gut microbial communities from Petit-Saut dam, French Guiana - Lab288 P1 (version 3) (version 3) | ecosystem: Host-associated > Arthropoda: Insects >... | reverse complement strand
ACACACACACACACACACACACACCGACACACACACACACTAACTTCTCTGGTGGCTGCACGTGTCCTCTTCTTTGAGCCGTTAGATGTGATACTTTTTTACTAACGCAGCGTATGCTGCCAGACTGTTTACTTCGTCGTGCAGACTCACTTAATAAAATAGCTTAGTACCGTCTGACTCCTGTTGCTGACGTAACTGAAGTACATAGACGTTACCCAAATCCACTTTGTGGAATGGCAGTCAAGTTGTACAAAGATATATTTTAGGAGCAAACATCGTATAAAGTTTATACTGTAAAACCGTGGGGTTTTGTGGCTTAGAAAATAAAATATGTGCGCGACAGAGAGAGGAAATACAATCAGCGATATCGTGAAAGCATTGTAAAATATTCCAGTGCGAAGGCATTTACTCCAAAGTGTCTTTATATTTGCCGCCTAAGGCTTTATTTAGGCCGTTTCTTATGGGGAAAGCCTATCAGATTTCTTGCCATGGAAAAACTATTAAATTGCTTGGGGTTATGGCTTTCCATGAATAAGCCATGAGATTGGGGTGTTTAACGCAAAGTAAATTATATCACAAATTTAGGTAAATTTGCCTTAGAAATCCAGCACGTAAAAATGCCCTCTCCTTTGTAATTTCTGTCAGTTTATTACAGCAAAGCCAATCGACGCCATGTATGTGGCTATAGCTACTGCGTGAAGCAGCTTTGTCGAAATTTTAAAATCATTTCTGTCTATACAAAAGCGCTTTATTGGTTTTTGTTCTGGACCAGATGATTCGCTTCCATATCTACACTAAATTTAAACCGTGTTTGAATTTTCTCACAGTTTACACAACATGAATACACTCTGAGGATTTGTTCCTGTTTACATGCTGCAGCTCAGAGTGTACGAAACAGGTTACTGTAAAATTCGGTATGCAGATACCGATGAAATATGCACAGGATAGAATTAAAATCGTATTTCTTCGATTTTTTTTTTTGCGAGTGGCACGTTATAAAGTACATTGTTATAGCAAAGCGTGTCTTAACGTAACCTGAACCTAACGGGAAACTGTCTTTAGCGGAAAATGTTTATAGCTCCGAGGTTCCAAATTCCACGTTCATGGATGATGTGGGATGTGCCTGTGTGCCTGCAACGGCAAAACGTCGGTCCCTTGTTGTCCCTCTATATGTATATTTGAATGTATTTAACACAAAACCTTTTGAAAACCCGCAAATTTTATTCCCAGAAGTTTTATAATATTAATGTCTTAAAAAATTCAAAGACATTTGGTTAGAACTTACTTGTGTCAACCGTTGTGCAGCGGTATTATTGAAGGTCTATGCGACTTGTATCAGGACTGAAAATGCAGGTTTATTTATTTAACCTTTTGGCGCCGGAATTATTATTTTTTTTTTTAATTTTAGCACATTCTGTATATAAAATGTGAATAATACAGGAAACAAATACGTTAAAATTATGAAACAAACTGCATTTTCAAGAGAAAAAAACGGAGAGTATATACCGTGTTTAAAATATTCAGTACCTATATTTGTTGAATAAATGTAAAAAAATGCAACTTTAGAGGTTAGCGGTGTGGTACGACCACTATAGTTGACATTAGGCGTCAAAAGGTTAATATGTGTGTGTGTTGAAGAAACTTACACAATAAACTGATATTGATAAGTGGAGTAAAGTCTATTGAAAACACACAGCGGATGGTAGCCTTTCCTATTATGACGCCTTACAAGAATATTAGCCTACCGCTACAACCCTCAGAGAGCCTACCGAAAGCACGGTTTTATAAAGCGGAGGTTAGCATTATGTAACTCTATTTGTTCCGGCAATTAGATGTCAGCATTCAGCGGAAATTGTGGCGACATGTCCCTCTGAAGTGTTGGATTGAACAGTGGCATGTATAAGAACACCTCAGCATGATAACTCCTAAATCCGTGAAGCGTAGTCCTTCTCCAGAAGCTTAAAATTCCTTAGTTACTCAAGAAATTTCATGTATTTTTTGAAGGCTGCCATTTTAATTACCATGTTCTGTACCTGTCATCAGCCGTATCAATGCAGTCCATGCCCTCATCCCCTTTCCTGAAAGCCTCTTTTAATATTATTCTGTTTTGTACACGTAGGCCTTCCAGGTTGTCTCTTTCATTGCGGTTTCCCCCACCAAAATATAAGGTGCGAAGTACATATCATGAATCTTTTCATTATAGAGTCTACTGTATTTTCCTGTTTCTTCATCCTTCGTTGGCCCAAATGTCTTCCTCGACACCCTATTGTCAAACACGTATGTTCCTCCCTCAATGCAAAGACCAAGTTTCTCATCCATACAAAACAACGGGCAAAATTTTAGTTAATATGTACTATCAATCTTTATATTTTTGTATAGCAAATTGGAACACAAATTATTTTGCACGGCATGTTAGCAAGCTTTCAATGATTTCAATCAGTCTGCTCTTAATTGCTTCATACATGCAATTTTGACTTGTTAGGTTTGCAGCCTGTGAGGATACTTAGATTATTACGTGACCATAAGTTATAATTTTATTTTTTGCTGGCACAAAGCAGTTTGGTTCAGCGGTAAACATCTGTGTGTGTATTCGGCAGTTTCCCGCTTTGGATATCGGCCGGGTAATGGCTATTACGAATGAAGATTTTCTTGTTTTTCCTGAACCCAATCAGGAAAATTCTGGGAGAGTACCTCGATTTTGCCTAGATTGTTTCACTTCAAACTGTTTCCAGTTCATTATTCTCCATTCAGGCTGCGTTCAACGGTTTATGGAAGCCTCCTAAAAACCTCTTGCTACTCGTATTGAGAAAAACTGGGGACGACGGCAGGAGGTTTCTTAGATCAATTTAGTTCTGCGTTTTTTCTCTTGGGCTTATTTCAATGTGGACACAATGCATCGCCAAATCTGATTCCCAGTTTTATTGCTAGAAAGAACAAAACTTCATCTTATTGCGAATCTCGTGAGAAGCTGCGAGCACTTGAAGCCTTTCACACGATGTCGCCGAAGACGGCCAAAAAACGCCTGTTTCAATTACGTTCTTCTTTTCTCTTCTGCTTTCCGGTCCCTTGGGTTGAACTGATTCTTCAAATAGTCAAGATAAACATCAGTATGACTTCACTGTTGATACAATCTTATCACGAACCAAGACAGCTCGTTCATTATTGCGACTGACTTCCGACAGAATCGCCGGGATTCCGTTCCCGGTATGGTCACAATTATGTTTACAGCCGCAGCCACAGAAGCTGTGAGACCCAACTAACCTTTCTAGTATATACGAGAGGTTACATCAGGAGTAAAGTGGCCATGACGTCATTCTAATCACTAATTTCTGTCTTGTTTCAAAGGTTAAAAATATAGGTGGTATTTACCCCACTCTAGTGGGCTGGGTAGCTCAGTCGGTGTAGAGACTTACTACGGGCTGGACGGTCCGGGATCGAATCCTGGTGGAGATGAGATTTTTTTCGGCCGTCCAGACCGGCCCTGGGGCCGACCCAGCCTCCTGTAAAATGGGTACCGGGTCTTTCCCGGGGGTAAAGTGCGGCCGGGTCGTGCTGCTGACCACTCACCCCCTTCTAGTGCCGCGGTCATGTAGTAGTAGAGCTATAACTCTACCCACCCTGTGGGACACACCAGGTCTGTAACGGGATCACTTTACCTTTATTTACCACACTCCTGTAGACAAATTCATGACCTGATACGTTATTACCTTCAGAGGTCAGCCTGCATTTGCCACTTCTGCGTGATGAGTTACAAGTTAGGCTCAACATTCCTGTATTTGTCTTGAAACTTTCCTGTAATTTTAATATGCACCATTGCGTTTCACATATCTGAACCTGCTTCGTTAGTAACTACGCATGAGAAAGAAGTACCAACAATCGTCCTGGCCAAGAGACTGGCATACTTGTTTCAAAATGGAGATACCCGGCTTACAGTTCCAGAGAGGAGACTGAGTGACCTAAGGCTTTAGTTCAATATCTCATCCATGTTCTGTCTTAATTTCTGTAAATGGGCCAGGATATCTAGCAACTTCGTTATATGCACCGCACCATTCACAAGCACCTGTCTACCTAGCTTAGACATTGGTCAGTACACATGTAACAGAAGATTATGTAATATCTGTAAGGCGGAATTTCGATTTTGGAAACAGAGAAAGGCCCAAAATCTGTTTTGGTGTGCAACCAGACTGGATTATGACAGTAAAAAGAAGAAATTCAGGCTTTGCTGCAATAATTCCCTTCTTTATATTCTCTTGTGACATCATTGTTTGTTGGTTGTTTTCTTCTTTTCTCGCTCTTATGATTTTCTCATTGAATTCTGTTTTTATCTTATCTCTGTCCTTATTTTCCTTTCACTGTTTTCGTAAAAGTTTTCTTTTTATTTCGCATTTTCCCTTTTTATATTCCCTATTTGGATTTAAATTTTCCTGAATCGCAATATTTTTTCTCGAATTTCCTTTCAGCTTAATTTCCATTATCGGCGCGTTTGCAAACTTGCTAAAAGCGTCTTTTAGCTTCATCATGTCTGTCTGTCCTTCCGTCCATCTACGTGGAATAATACAGCTTTCACTGAAATAAATTTTTAATGAAATTTTATATTTGAGTTTATTTCTAAAATCTACCGAGAACATTCAAGTTGTATTAAAATGTGACAAGAATAACGGCTACTTCACACGAAGACCTATGTCTATGTGTAATGGTACCTCGATGAATTCTGCTTAGAATGGGAAACACTTTAAAGAAAATTTGTAGAGAAAATCGAAACAAACTTTGTATGTACAATAAATGTTTTTCCTAAAGGCGTGACGTTTATGAGATAATGTGGAAAAATGTTGCAGGAGCAGACACCATTATTAGGACGCATGCGCTTTGCATATTAGATGACTGAGGCTAAAATCACAAACTCATAATAGTAATACTTACTGCTTACACGTTACATTATATGTACAGTGCCTCTCTAGCTAAGGAATTAAATAAAAGACACAGATTATCAGATCGTCATGGTGTGTGTGTGTGTGTGTGTGTGTGCGTGTGCGTTGGCGCGCGCCACATTTCAACATCTGAAACAACTCTCCAACTTTCACTGTATTTAGTAGGCTATGAACTATATAGACGTGGATGGAAATCTGCCACCATAATTCATGGCGTCCTACTGTCCAGAACTGTAGAGCTCTAGTACCGAAAATGGCGCCTCTTTATTTGCATTCTTGAAAGAAAGTTAAAACTGATAATCAGATAGATTATGTCGACTTTTATTAAGTAATTATTTCTTAGAATATAAGAACAGGAGAAGGAAAATTACATCTGCATGATATTTATATATAAAGTTGTAACTTGCGATGTTTGTTTAACTGGTGCACCATTTTAGGTAGTTATTTAATGCTCTGTATGAATAAGAATACACATATATACAAAAATTGTTTACAATATTATTATATCAGTCAGAAATTAGAAACGTAGCGGTGGTGTGATCCTTGAAGTTATGTTTCGAACTCGAAGCTGCTCATGTATCCGCTATCGAAGATGATAATTTGTGATTTTACGACCTCGTCACCATAAGCACATTCATAACGCAACGCTTGAACACACTTCTTGTCACATATGATTCCCGATTAAATCAGCAACTATAAACCGTCATGATGGTTTAAGTAATGCTGGAGGGGAAATGAATTAGTGTGAATCGTGTTCAGTGAGGCAAGCGACTCCATCAAATTCCGTTTTCAAGCAATGTCTCCGGTAAGACACCAGGCAGAGGATCGGATTAGATGTAACTAGTTATACTCTAATGTAATCTCGTCTTCTCGAGTATTTGAATATATTACGTAATGAGTTACGTCGTTAGTGGTAAACTAAAACGACATTTCTTCCACAAGATTGAGCTGGCATCTCTATAAACACCCATTAGAATCGCATGCTCTAGCTGACTTCGTGGAACTGAATCCTCCGTGTCAAGTTAAGCACTGCTAATTAACAGGCAATGTTAAGCCTTTTAATTAACCAACATTTTCTTTGTTGTTTGCACAACAGCCTGACACTTGTCCCTGCTAAGAACCGAATTAATTCAGCCCACAAATGAAACGCTGTCTCTGAGACCCATTTAAAGCTTCTCTTATCTTCCCACGTACGCATACTTCTTCCAAAGAATCTCTATCATCCACGCAAAGCTCAAGCTTTACATGCATTTCTGGTGTGATTTATGGTGACACATAACACTTCTCTCCCTCCGTCTTTGATTTGACAATCATAACAACAAATTATATTACACCAATATTTATATACTTTTAATAACATTATTGTACTATAAATGAGTGTAAAATTACCATAAACACAAATATTTATTGGTTTTTATTATTATAAATTATTGTGTTGATGTTAATTCTGTACTCATTTATAGTATAATAAACACAGCTGTATATCTGTCGTCAAAATAATATTGTAGCTGAAGTTATTGTTGATAATATTAAGGAATCGACTATCACTTAAGTTAAACCAATAATACAGAACTCCGTCTTGTAAGAAGCGATCATTTGATCATTTTTAAACCTTTAGGTTATAAGTTGCAGACCGTTTCTTAACCAAGAATGTTATCAGCGGGTTAGTGTCAGGGAAGATGGGTTTGAATTTCTAGTTAGTGCAGTTAAGATTTTCTGGTGGGCCAACTTGTACTGGAACAGAATATTCACCGAAAATTTCGATATTACTCTGTTAATTACACATTTTTTCAAGGAGTGTAAACCACTTTTCTGTATCTGAATGGTGAATTTACTGACAGATATATCGGTTTATAATTAATGTTGTTTTACTCGGTTAAGAACCTTCTTTAATTACGGATATCAATTGCGGGATAATTGAGGATAATTACACAGACGAATTGCAAGGAGATTAAGAATAATGAATTCGGAAAAGCTAGAACAAAACGACTTTCTCCCACTTTAAGTAAATATAGGAGTCTTCCAAACCTATATGATTTTAACTTCCACCAAATTACTTTCACGTAATTACAATATTTTGATATTTCTCTCTTAATGCGCATGAATAGATAACGTAAGTTTTAGTCTAAAACAAAGGATAAGTTTCCACACCTATACAATAATTGTTATGGAAATTTACTTAACAGTTAATTTGTAATATAAATTCATACCGTTAAAACCAAAGAAGAAAAAAGTCTCGTGATACTGAGAGGGTCGGAAATGCAATATCGCTATTTCGGTAGAAGGGCGGCCTTAGGAGTGGGGTGGGGGGAGTACAGAAATATCAGAACATCGGACTAGCAACTTGAGATCTGAAACCTAGAAGGATTTTACCTTCACGCCATACCTTTGTATTTACCGCACATTATGACGGCATCGTGACTTATAGCAACAACCAGTCCCTGCAGTTGATTCAGCGTCTCTAAATAATTTTATTTTCGTAGAGGGCATCCCGTTGTGTTGTAGAATTGAAATACAACAATAAATTTATTTTTGCAGTCAAACACAATAATATATGATTATTTAACTTATTGGCTACAAGTTTCGGTCTTTATACCACCATCAGGCCATTCATACATAAATTTAAAACAGGTTACATGTAGTGCACATTAAATTCAGTGTCATTTGGGATCCTGTAAAACTTACAACCGTGTAAAAATTCTGTTAAGACCTTGAGTGGTTATGTTGCCTGTGATGTAACAAGAGTTGTGTGAAGACCTGAAATGGAATTGAAATTAAAATTGATGCATAATAACATATCACTTAGTTCGGACTGTCTAAAAATTAAACACTATATATACTGTTTATAATAATGTATATATATATATAGTCTTGATTCACAAATTGTGGAATGTGCTGCTAGGCACAGAGTTCGTCTCTGTATTCCGTATACGCCGAGTATTGGGTGGTGCTAGTAGATGTAATTATAACTCTTCCGTGCCTCTTTATGACGACGGATATCTATTGTATCTTCAGTGTAAACTTTGATAATAAGTTAGGAACCATGTTGAAATTTATAAATATTTTGGTTTAGGTTTTATCGATAAAAACAAACATTAACACGGATCGGAGCAATTATTTACAGTTTTTACGATGTATTTGGATTGTTCAGCGCATGCGTGTGTGCGTATAGCGTAGCAGTTAGTGACTGAACAAGGTCTAGGCAGGTATAAAGAGTCACAGCGTTGAATGACCTATGTGTGAGTTTTTATGAATTATTGTATCAAATATTATTTTGTACTTTAGCTTACATTTATCATTGATTTGATTATAAAGTTTTGTTCAATTATCTATCTATCTATCTATCTATCTATCTATAGATATATATATATATATCGAATCTTTATAAGGTGCTCATCGTATTTCTTTTTATAGTTACGTGTAAAATTTCCATAATATCTTCCGTAGATCCTATGGGGTGTTTATTATCTAACAGATGTTGTGCAAACTTCGATTTTCCATTGCCCTTTTTGAAATCCCGGAAGCGTTCTTGGAATCTTACCTGAAAGAGTCGGCCAGTCTGTCCATTATACTTTCTTTACAATCATGACATGTTAATTGATAGACATCACATTTGTTAAATTTGTTTGGATTAATGTTTTTGTTGCGAGCCAATAAATTACCTGTAGTGTCTTCGGTATTGAAAGAAACTTTGAGATTAGAGTGTTTGAATAACTTAATGATAAATTTGGTCTGTCTTCCAACACATGTGAATTTAGCCCATCTTTGTTGTGTCTTTCCTTCCTTGTGTTCTCGTTCATCATTTATTGGGCTAACCTTGTTAAAATTGCTGTATCATGTTTATTATTATATAATATCTGTTTTATTGTGCCGGTCCCAGTGGCCGCGCAGTCTAAGGCGTAGGTCTGCGGCCGCTCGCCTGCTGAGATCGTGGGTTCGAATCCCACCGGGGGCATGGATATCTGTCTGTTGTGAGTGTTGTGTGTGTTGTCAGGTAGAAGTCTCTGCGACAATCTGATCACTCGTCCAGAGGAGTTCTAACGACTTTGGTGTGTCGTTGTGTATGAGGAGGCCCTGGCCCACTGGGGGCTGTCACTCCAAAAACGAACGCCTGTTTTGTTGTGTCATTTTCTTTTGTTTTTTCAGTTTCATTCATAGGGTATGTTGATAGGTGGTTAGTTAGATATCTGATTGCTGCCAGCTTGTGTTCTGGGGGGGTGGCGAGAGTCATTAAGAGCGATAATGTCAGTTGCAGTAAGTTTCATATATATGCTAAACATTATCTTATTATCACCTTTGGAGATAGAAATATATAGATAATTGATTTAATTTGAACTTCTTCTTCCATAGAGAAATGCATTGTAGGTGGTGTGACGTTGTTAAATGCATTTAGTACTTCATTGTTATTCGTTTCATTGTCATCGACATATCGGAAATAGCCGATTATTCGATGTTTCACGAGGATATCAAATATCTTAGTATTTTCAAGGTATTGTAGGTAAATTTAAGAAAAGAAGGATGATATTGGGGCATTAACACCACCCAATACTCGGCGTATACGGAATATAAATATGAACTCTGTGCCTAGCAGCATGTACCATAATTTGTGACTAAATCCTATATATATGTACAATTAGAAAGAGTATATGCATATATGTACATATAGACTAATTTTAACACAGTCCAAACTAAGAGTTATGTTATTATATACCAATTTTAACTTCAATTTCATTTCAGATCTTCACACTACTATTAACATATCACAGGCAACACAACCACTCAAGATTTTAACATAATTTTAACACTGGTGTAAAATTTAGAGGATCCCATACGTTATTGAATTTAATGTGCAATACATGTATGTAACCTGTTTTAAATTTTATGTATGGATGGCCTGATGATAGTCTAATGACCGAAACTAGTAGCCAATAACGGAAATAGAATATAGTTTTGTTTAACTATACAAATAAATATTTGTTTGTCTTTTAAGTCTTTAAATAATCTATGAATGAAATGTAAATTGAAATTCGTGGAATCGTAATGAATATTGGAGACCAGAGATGGGTCAGTGGCCTTTACATTGCTTCCGTAGGGTTCGGTGAATTTATTACACTCATCCAATTTCAAAGCGATCCACAAAACCAAACGGTATAAATTTTCATTATAGTTCTGCCATATTGATTCAGTAAAATATTGCGTTATTAATTTCATCAAACAAACTCACTGATGACGCTTCGAGCAGTCATAGTGTAGGTCTTCTGCAGTATGATTCCGTCTGGAACGGACATTTTGATGTGACGTTAAAAGATGCTGTATTTATGTACCAGTTTCTCTTATGACCATGACTATCCATTTAGCACGCATTAGGCATTGTTACTTCAAATAGCCTCCACGTATGCTTTTGAGGTTTCGGTAGCACTGTAATTGAGGATTAACGGTCTTCTATGATGTGATGAAGCGTCGCTAGGATCGTACTTCTCGATATTTCGGAAAGCATCTTGGTCCTTGAAGATGAAGCTCTTACGTCCCGTTGAAAGGTCGGAGAACCGCTTACCGCTTACCCGGCGAGCAGCCGGGTAAGCGGTAAGCGGGTATAATAAGCTTTGTGCTTGTATAATAAAGGTGTAACAATACTTGTACATCAGTGATAAAAAGAGTTAATAATTTATTTAATCAATAATACAGGAAGTCGGTTTGCTAGTTAGGTCATCAGGAACACGGGATGTGGGTTTGTAAAGGACATGCCGAAAACTCCTTTCGTTTTTCAGGATATGATTGCTCTTGGTCCCACTGTCACAGTACACAGAATGTCCATTTGTTCTGTATCAGCACTTCAAACTGAAATCACACCATGTCGCAATGACAAGGAACTACTTGACTTGGGTGACTGCAAATATTTTCTATTAAGCGCGAGAATAGGGTCCATTATGTCCTACATTTAATGAAATTAACAGTGACTGCAAACGATCGCTGGTGTTATACCATCACTGTAGCTGGTACTGTCTTAGAAAAGAGGACAGAGAAGTCGGCCACAGAATTCCAAGAATAAGTAATAAAATGATTGATCCAATTTAAAAATGCAAGGATTTTGTGTATTATTATTGAAGAATGTACTAATATTTGTGCATCAATAATACCGGGGTGCTGATAAGTCATTAGCCCGACCAGGAAGGAAACAAGCTCAGAAGCATGTCAGGGACGCGCGCGATT
>Ga0136643_10016387_pt1 | contig 11138 bp, 8 predicted proteins | sample TergutLab28metaG_FD_96883 | JGI IMG/M metagenome (GOLD analysis project Ga0136643, IMG submission 96883) | Labiotermes labralis P1 segment gut microbial communities from Petit-Saut dam, French Guiana - Lab288 P1 (version 3) (version 3) | ecosystem: Host-associated > Arthropoda: Insects >... | reverse complement strand
TTGAAATTAGAGCCAGCTGAAGAGAAACTAAGAAAGGAGAACATTCGGGTTCACAATTCCTGGCCACAAAAAAAAAATGAAGGAATTTGGGAAGAGTTGAAATTAGAGCCAGCTGAAGAGAAACTAAGAAAGGAGAACATTCGGGTTCACACTTCCTGGCCACAAGAAAAATGAAGGAATTTGGGAAGAGTTGAAATTAGAGCCAGCTGAAGAGAAACTAAGAATATACAAATTAAATTCATCACGATGATTAACAAGAATGAATAGCAACAGGATACCAAAAATAATGGCGAATGATAGACCAAATGGACGAAGATGTCTTGGAAGAACTTTCAAAGAGAATTGAAATTACTAATACATTTTTATTTTTGCATCTTTTTGGTTATTTAAGCTATTGCATCAGAGACGCACGGTCACGCAAACGTCAGATTTACCCTGCCTGAATTTATCTTCAAAGGGCTGTAATAAGTCCTAGTTCCTGTAGAGAAACAAAATCTGAAAATCCGAAGTGCAAAACAGCTTCTCTCAACCTACACTTCCGCTGACGGTGAGCGTTGTGTACCCGCCCGCTCGGATATGTTCGATGTAATTCCCTGGCCATAATTCTGTGTGCTTGTTTGTGTGATGGGTGGTGTCATGTTTTTGAAAGTGTCGTCACAAAATATCAACGCCGGGTGCAGGGTTTCCCAGCTTTGCTTTCAACAAGGACCCTCCTCCCTGCTCACCATTTGTTCTCCCCTCACCCAGGAAGGCATTTCTGCATGTCACCCTGGTAGCCCGGAGCGCTCACCCGTTACTCCGGAAATAAGAAATTAACGTTCGGATTTATAAATACCTACACATCGATGTCATCTTCCCCACTGATACCGTACAAACTGGTCCATTTATTGTATGATTTTATGCGAAAGTGTAAGAAATAGATCGATTCGACTCACGTGTACAGTACGTTCCAAAACACGTGTCTTCATCCGCATGATTTATCTAATAAACACGTGAATGTGTATGACAAAAACTGAGTTTTTTTTTCACAGTACATGGGCTCAACATAAGCCAGTAGAGGTACAGTTTACCTTAGAACAGGCCACGAACGCCCAGAGGGGGCTAGAGTTATAGTTCTGCTCTTTCTTTAACATCGGCTGTAGAAAGGGGTGGGTGGTCAATACCACGCACCGTCCGCTTTACCCCGGGAAAGACCCGGTACCCATTGTATAGGAGGCTGGCTGGATCCCACGGCAGGTCCGGACGGGTGTGGAAAATCTCACCGCCAAAGGGATTCGATCCCCGGACCGTCCAAGCCATAGCGAGTCGCTTTACCGACTGAGCTATCCTGGCCCACCATAAGCCAGTACTTAGGTGGGAAGAACTAAATTTCATCACATTTCTCATCAAGACACTCAATGTACGTGCAACATAACAAAGAGGCGCTCTCGGCTAACCGTTGCAGCTGTGGAAAAGCAGAAACTATTATACAGGGTGATTCTCTACCTAGAGGCCCCAAACTATTGTCTATGTATACAGTCGAACAGCGCGGGTTTCTCCTTCATAAATACTGGAAAAACAGGTTCATTTAAAGCATGCCAGACGGCATTTCGAACGGAATTTGTTGAAAGACGTGCACCATCGAAGTGTTGCATCCAGAAATTGGTTAAAAGTTAGAGACAAGGGGAAGCCGATCTAACGCCTGCCGACTTCTTTCTTTGGGGGCCTACTGAAGGGCAAAGTGTACAAAAATACACCCCGACACAATCGACACAACTCAAAGACGCTATACGCCAAGAGATTCAAGCCGTCAACATCGACACTTTGGGAAAAGTATTCCAGAATTTGGAGAAACGCATTCAAGTGTGCCTAGATGTGAAAGGAGACCAGTTTCAGCATCGATTATGAGCAGATCCTGTTTTGCATCGTTCTCTGTATGTGTATATAAATTTTCAAGTCATTATCTGAATAACATAATTTTTTATAGACAATAGTTTGGAGCCTTTAGCGAGAGACTCACCCTGTATTCTGTAGCCGTAGTTATCCTGCATGCAATGCGCACGCGCCATATTGCCATCAGTGTGTTGACCGGTTCTACAATATTTTTCCCCATTACCCCATAACCATCACGATTTTCGAAAGAAAAAAGTTATTCAACATAAAATGGTTGTTTCTATTTTCTCTACAACTATTGTCTAAAACATTTCGCACAGTAAGAAGAATTCAGTATGATATTATCATAAGCGTACATACGTGTATTTATGAAGTACCCTTTATTCTTGTCGGGTTTTAATAAAACGCGCGCTTTCTCCACAGATTTACAAAAAAAACAACCAAAAATCTTATTTCGTGAAAATCCGTCCTGTGGAAACGGAGTGTTGTCCCATCCGCACGGGCAGACGGGAAAGCATTCAGACGGTAACGAAGCTAGTAACTGCTGTGCGCAATTTTGCGAAAGAGCCTAAAAAGCGACAGAGTTTAGCAAACGTCGACATTATGCTGTATGTAACAATTTGTATCGGTGTACGTAGTTCGCAAAACCGACAAATGCACTATTTATGAACTTGGTTAAAAGTTTCAAATTTACATTAAAATAAAAAATATTATCGCTCCTACATTTATCTAAGTAATTAACCAAATTGATGAACAAAATTTTTGTTTTACAATAAGTTTATTTCATGCCACTACATGTTTCGAGCACATGTGTTCATCATCAGGAGGTCAAAATTGCATTACACAGCCTCTGGTATCATCACACCTATAGGTTAAAATTGTATTACACAGCCTCTGGTATCATCACACCTACAGGTGTGCTTTTAATTGAATATAACTTTAGTTATGTACAGATAAAGCTCCCTGATTATGGTCATTAAAGACCGAAACATGTAGGAGCGAATTTTGACGTTTTGCTGACCGTGTATCTCAGTATATTTATCTCAGTAATTAACCAACTTGATGCACAAAATGTTTGTTTTACAATAAGTTTATTTCATGCCTCTACATGTTTCGAGTACATGTGCTTGAAACATGTAGAGGCATGAAATAAACTTATTGTAAAACAAAAATGTTGTGCATCAAGTTGGTTAATTACTGAGATAAAAATACTTTAACGCATTGTTTGTAAGTGCGAGTGTGTGCTTATGAATAAAAGGTGTTTCATGTTTCACTCAGCTAATTTAAATCACAGTTTGTAATTCTCTTGTTTTTAAGTTCATGCGAGACTTTCAGTGTTAATTCGTTACTCAGCATTCTAATGTACAGGTTATTATCCTATATCAGTGGCAGATTTCAGATGAAGGGTAAAATGCATGAAACTTTTGATATCATCGTGTCTACAAAATCTGTGTTTTCTTTTTCATTTCGGTTTGGCTGAGTTGGTTGCAATACGAGTGCCTTGCCTCAGGGTGCGCACCTGCCTTCACTACACTCATATATTCAGGTTAACAGTTTTAATTGTTTGTTAAATTTCTTGGCGGTTAATTTTAACCAAGTACATTAGTTCGGTTTAATTTCATTTTTTTAAAATTATAGATGGAACAGGGTGAATTTATTGGACCTTGCTGAACCGAATATTTTGTTAATAATTACAAGCTTTTTAAATTCATGGTCTCAATTCTTGTTTTCGCAATTTTTGTAATTTACCAAACATGTTCTAGAATTTTGCATCACTCACAACAGCCTAATCAGTAGAAGACGTAGTGGTCTTTCGTTTCATATCACTTCCACCAGAATTTAAACTTTCTTGCCATTTGTGCGTTGGTCCGTTTCTTTGCAGACATAAAATGGTATGATAAAGTAATTTATCATTTTGCATACTTAATTCTTTCTCTTGAGATTTCTTACTTTAAAACATGAAATGTTTTTCATTTTATTCTACTTTGTAAATATTACCCATAACATCTACACTAAATTACAAGTAATATGGCTGCCTTAGTGTTTTTGATTCGTTAGTTACAAAACGTATCGTTAAGCGGCAGGCCAGTCGGAAGTTCCCTGGCGATAGCTGATTCGTTGATCTTTGCAGCACTACAGTGCCTGATTGGCTGTGGGGAGCTGGAAGCAACATGGCTTCCACTAAACATCTGGATCATGTTTTTACTTCATGAAGCAGGCTTCCATTTGTTTTTATCAAGTGTATGTAGGTCTTGCTGTCCTATAATATGCTAATTTTAATATTAGTAAATTTTGAAATTCTTATGAAATGTGAAGTCAGTGAACGTTAGTGGCATACATATGCAATACACCAATGTAAATTCATGACAAGAAAAAGTTTCAGAATTTAGATAAGTGAGACTTTTATCTTAATTAATTTTATTTTGGAAGGTAGATAATTTACTTAGCTCAGTTCTTTCAACTATGGCTTTAAATAATTGTAAAAAAATCAAGATTCATCCAAAAAGCATTGGAACACTGTAGCCCGTGTAATTTTATCGTGGTTAGTTTATACACATTTGACGAAACATACCCGGCTAATAAACAACGCCTTTTAATTTGGAATTTGCGGTCAATTGGTTAAATTAGGACAGGTTTCATGAATCAATTTATACCGTCCGTCCTTTTCCTTACTACATACACAATAAGTGACATTTATTTGTACCTTTGCGTGTAATGTATACAGCAAACACTACTTATAATTATTTTCAGTTTACTACAACCTGTAACGTAAGTGTGGATTTAAGGATAAAGTTTCTCTTTTGGGCAGTGTAGGTCCGAGGAAGTTCTTCCCAGGAAACTTTGAAATGAATTGTTATTCAGCGAAGCCCTTCACATAAGTTGCCAATTCGATATCGTAGAAGTGACTAGGTAAGCAATGAATGTACGTTAATTACTGTAACTGTGGGTTTGTCAGTTACTACAGTGGACTTTTTGTATTCAAACTGGAGGTATCTGAATGATACTTATATGAGCTACTACTAATAGCTTCAAAGAAATTTGACATACACTGTGAGTGTGTTTATCTCATAACATCGAGATCGAGCAATGGCAAAAACCTCTTGTTACAAGTCACATTCAAGAATATGAACAAGAAAGTCAACTAATATATTTGAATTTATTTGTATCAACATCATTTGCCCTGTGAAGTAGGATTACCTTTTATCTTTCCTATGTATAATTGCAGAAGTCAGTTTGCTGAGTTATAATGTTTCATGTACTGTTATTCTTAGAGTTTATGAAAAATTCATGTACTAGTAATGACCAAAGGGTCTGGCTTTACACGCAGTTTATTGCACTGGTTCTTCTGCTGTATATACAGAACTCACTGTTGATATATATATCCCTTCTTCCTGTACACGACATTTAGGAATAAAGTATGGTGGCTGAGAAGGACTGGCAATGCTGATGTATCACACCCTCTATGGACTTTTCAATTAGAAACCATGAAAGCGGAATTAATTCAATTTCCCCACTCTACCAGTCCAGCAGGCAGTTAGGGAGGAAAACGTTTCCTTCTGTTCTCGATTTATTTATGCCCTTAAATTCTTTATTTTCACTTGAAAGAAGACAACAAACATAAGGGGGGACTTCTGTTGGAAACGTAGTTGATGAAATGAAAGAGAAATATATTGTTGTAAGAAAGTGCGTGGAGGGAGATAAGGCAAGTGAAATTAAGATGGTTTTTTTTTTGTTCCACCTCGCTTAGTACAGTTCTTCATATATAAATTAAAAAGTACAACTTCGATTTATGTTTCATTATGCAGGATTTTTAAAAAGACACTCTGGCATATTAGGGATATATTTTTATAAAAAAAAAATTTATCTCCGCTTTTCACTTATAAATTCCAACTAGTAAAGTATGTTTTTATAATGAAGGCTAATTGCTCCTGAATGCAACGTAAAATAGTGTAAATTAAAGAAACATTTCACGTAATCTCCGGGCTTCTGAATTACGTCCATTATTTCAGTTTGCGCTGTCTGTAAGATCACGTTGGATTTAAAACTTGGAAATTAATCTTGATTTGTTACTTAGGGTTACTTTGATAAACGGACGGTTCTTCGATAATACGATGGATTTTACACAAAAAGTAGGGAAGAAGAGGAATGTAATCCGAGTTTAAGAAGAAATTCCCACAACAGAGTATATCGCGCTCGTATAAACAAGCAAAACTACGAGTAGCGAACAGTTTTCTTTGTAAAGATTTCTCCATTAATCAAGAAGCCACATCAAATCGCTCTCCCCAGTAAACAGCAAGTCCGGATCGTCTTGACTGCCTACGACACCCCTCTGTTTCTGAGGGACGAGATAGAAGAGAAGTTGTCTTAAGAATGGTTTTGTGTAAGAGAAAAGATCGATCGACCAGAGTTGGATAGGCAGAGGAGGGACGTCTTTAGAGACAGCAGCGGAAAATAATGTGGAATGAAGTCTGGGTGAGGGAATTTAGTAAAACGAATCTAATTTAAGAAATATTATTGTAAAACTTTAAAATTAATTTTGTTTCGAATGATTCTGCCCAAATTTTCTTCGCGGTTGATAAAACATCGGCCTACTAACAAGCCCAAATTAAACCAAACGGAAATGTTCTTTCAGGTTGAAGATAAGCGTATGTTGAATGTTACTTGAAATGTGACGACATCCGTAACCTAGACTAAGTGTCATGTACCGGAGAAGCCACATATATGTTGCTTGCAAACCAAGCTGTCCCGTTATTAGGCATTTTTGTTTTTTGTGAAAGGAAAGCGGACTGAAATAAATATGTTTCAATTAACAGTCTTTCAATTGCAGCAGGAGTTCTTTACAGAATGTTCTTGTGGAAACATTTTTTAATCGCCAGTTATATCATGTGTAAGATTTTCCTTTAGTGTGTATTACGTTTTCCCAGTAGTTCATGGATAGAGCCTTTGCTCATGAAGTTTGAAGCCTGCGGGCAAGAAATCTACGCAGGATCATCTCATCATATTCATCGTGTTTCTTCAGTTAGACTACGTGGCCTGTTCCTTCTAGGAATTTATATTATAAGACGTCACATTCAGTGTTCTTCTCAGAATCCTGAAATAATTTGTGTGTCTCAGTTTCAGAATGCACAGTGCCAGAAAGAACTGAAACAAAGTTGCTAAGGAAAAACTGTTCCTTGCATCAGTAGGCTGGAAGACGTTATACAAACTTAAGAATAATTTCTCAAAGGGTTCTTGAAAATCTGCTGTAATGTGAAGCAGAGCATTCACATGTTTCTACTGCCGAAACTGTTTAGAAACTTTTACCTATTCTTTGTTGTCTGCTAGAAGAATATTTGTTAAGTTATCTTCGTTTTGTGAATGTCTAAATACAAATGCAAAGAAGTGTCTAAACAAATTCATTGTCGACAATTGTTTGTCTTTTATAAGTTTCACTTCTGTACGTGTGTGAACCAGACCAACAATACGAGTATAGCAGCAGAACTGCAAGGTAACGGAGTTCTGAGAGAATTGTCTAACAAGGGGATTTATGATCGTCACTCTTCACCAGATGTTATTGTGGTTATAAAATCACGGAGGATGAAATGGGCAACATTTTTAGCATGTTGAGCCTAAGAAGGAGAAAGTAAGAGGAGACTGAAGGAAATTGCGTATTGTTGAGATTTATGATATGTACTCCTAAACAAATATCACTGAGATGACCTAATCGGGGGAGATGAGATGACGGAGTATGCAGCAAGCACGTACGAGAAGAGAAACGCGGTCCGGCTTGTGATGGAGAAACCTGAGGAAAAGAGACCATTTGGAACACTTATATATAATGGGGGATAACATTAGAATGGATCTCACAGGAATAGAATGCATTAGGGTGGACTGGATTTATCTGGTTCAGGATATGGAGAAGTGAATACGGCGAAGAGTATTCAGGTTCCATTAAATTCTATTAATTTCACGACTATATGAGAATCTTTTAGCATCTTAAGGACGCTGCTCCATGGAGTTAGCTACTCAGATACTTATGGAGTAGATGAGAAACGTTTTAGTCTACAACTGAATAGATAGGATCCATTTGGGAGATCAAGGCATAGATGGCAAGTAATATTGAAAGAAATTCGAAAGAAAGTGGGCATATTATTGTGGAATAAATTCAAGTAGTTAACGAGAGGGTCCATTGGCCGGGGTCTGTGAGCACTCTCCGTATTCCATAAACAGCAGTGTTTCGTAAACTTGCATCAGAAAATTAAGAATTCCCCGCTGCTTGGATTTAGGTTTCACAACCCTATAAATTCCACATGTGAGTGGCCCTGTAAATAGGCTTTTCGCGCAGTTCGGGGTTTACAGTGCAACTGACATTCACACACGACACATGGAGGTGTAAATTCACGTATGCAGCGTAAGGTGGTCCGTTAGCTTGGCTGTCAGTTGAACCAGTCAGCTGTTTTGTGAAGAACGTTCCAAGTAGGACTGTAGATGATAAGTTCTAATTTAGCCTCTTGCAAATAATTGTGACAGGGATTGAATTTTCTTCAGGTTTGCCACTCATCATGAAAATTTCTTATTAATATGCCTAAGCTCGTTATTTTCGAAAAATGCATTTTCGACATAGAACAAGTCATACGATGAAGACTGCAGTGTGATATTTCAAAACAGAAGTTGTTAGAGCCGTGCATATGAATGACATTGTACTGACGCCATGTACTGTTGTTTGAAGAGTGTATAACTTAGTGAAGATGAAGGTCGGTTATTAATAACCACTCAAAGCATTCAAATCATAAGTACAATAAATAAAACCTAATAAAACAACGCCGATTTTTCACTTTCCTACAGAATAACTCATCTATTGTTAAAAATATTCGTGACTCTTGCTGATTGGATCTCTTTCTGACACCAATCAACCTTCTAATATTTTTAACTCTGCTGGAGATTTCCTCCCCCTTCACTTCCTCTACATTTTTATTTTTTCTTATAACTTCTATATACTTTTATACATCCACTCGGTTACCTATAGTGTTCTTTTTTACGCCCTGTAAATTCTTCCATCCACCCATCTTTTCCTATTATATTTTTCATCCTCTCTTTTCTAATGCACCAGGAACGAATCTCCTTTAGCATGTTGCTCTCTTTAGGCTCTGCATGGGATAATACGAGACATCAATCACGCCACGGTTGGCAGCCTTCGTCTGTTTTGTCTATTTGACAGCAGCAATATGGCGGCTTGTCTATACTCTGTGTAAAAGTCCTAAGGAATAGGCATATATGTCTGTCTGTCTGAAGTGAAAGATTTTTTTTTTCAGCATCCATCTTGTATCCATCAAGCCACGTCTGTTTTCTTGGGCTCTGTGAGGATGCTGAAATGGATGTGGATGTTAGAACCAACAGTGTTTGTGGTATGCCTGGTTCATTTCATAACCTTTTATTTTGCCTTAAGTGATTTTTTATGCAGTCGAGAAGAAGATTTTTAATGTCAACGATGGCGCCTGGTGTTTCGACCATTACGTATGCTGGTTAATTTACAAAGAGATTTCACTGAAATTTTATCGCATTGTTTGATGAATAATGTTCCAATTCAGATTTTATGATTTCAAAGACACACAGTTTTTATTTATTTATTTGGAACACAGTTATACTGTTGTGTCGGGACCGAGAGAATTTTTTTTTTTTTGCACAAAATATTTATTCGTTGGTGTTTGGGGGTCTCACAATAAGGAGAAATTATTTCTGCATACAGTTTTCTTTTCATAACTGGGATACAATTTGTTCTGTATGAGAAGGGAAAGGTGTTTGGTAAATTTTAAGCGTCAAAGTTTGCAGTAGCTGTAGACACGTAGGAGACTATTTCTACGCAAAACATCAATCAAACGTGTGGCCTTGAAGGTACGATTATATTTCTTGACCAAGCCATACAATTAAGAAATTTAACGCAAATAGTTTGTACAAATGTCCAAAATTCTGTTTGCGGAATATAAGTTCAATGTCATACACTCAGAATGCTCTCACTATATTGCAGTTTCCTCATTTTTTTCTTGTGAAGCAAAATAATCACATTGTCGCTAAAGTGATTGGTTACGATACAGATCACGTGGTACAGGCTGTCATTATCCTCCACCCATTTTAACAATGACTATAATTTCCTGTCTTTTCTCCCCTTCATCCCTTTTCTTCCTTTTCAAACTCTGCAATTCTGTTATTCGTAGTCATCCGTGACTTGGAAACTACTCCCTTTACACTCTTTTCCACTGTGAGCTTTGTCTCCCTAACGTTAGAGCTCCTGATCGGTGCTTTCAGTTTCATCCCTTCCCTTGCGCATGGAAGATTCAGCTCAAGGAAATTTCTACAATGGAAGGGTGGTGGGTGGTCTTGAGGGTTCGGATGCAAGAAGCGGAATGTAGCAACGAAGTGGAAACGGACTGTCACGGTACGCTCGGTTCTTCACTTGAAGAACCTCCGACAGAAACACTGACTTCATAACGGCTGTGTACGGAGGCTAAACAGGTCTGTTGCCGTAGTTTCGCGAGTAAAACATTTACAAACTGGCCGGAGAAGCGGATATTTTGGTATTGTAGGAGTTCCTATGAAACAAAGGCATGAATGTTCAAGCTGCACTCTAGGATTTTCCCGTTCCTTATCTGGAGGAACCGACACAAACAACAAAACTCCCAGACGTGTTACTTTAATTCCAACTGACGACATGTGGGCTTATTTGTTTATCAACATTTTTCTGTCGACATACCAGTAGGTATCTGTTCGTGTAAGTGGCTATGTAATTCTTAAATCCTGAAAGCAGTTCCTGCTGTTGAAGAATTTATAGAGCAAGTAGATACGGTTTCTTTTTATGACGGAGTACCATAACCTCTATTCTGCCTTGTGTGATTCCTCGGACACAGGGCTCTAACGTAACCATGGACACGGAGTTTCATTCACTCAATTAGAAAACAGTGAAATATGGGAACTACGACAAGTAATCGTGACTAAATCACGAACCAAACACATTGTATATGAGATGATAATGAGTGAAGAGAATACTGGCAATGACAAAGGTATGTTAGAAGATGAGAAATCATAAGCAAAATTTAAAAAGCCACAGATATTTCCCTCACAAATCCATTATTAGCCTATTATTATTATTATTATTATTATCATCATCATAATAATCTTAATCATACTTCACGAGCTAGGCCTTGATTTACAACTTTCGGCCTTAATAATACTACTACTACTACTGAACCACCACTACTACTACTACTACTACTACTACTCTTTGCACGTCA
>Ga0136643_10016384_pt1 | contig 11139 bp, 3 predicted proteins | sample TergutLab28metaG_FD_96883 | JGI IMG/M metagenome (GOLD analysis project Ga0136643, IMG submission 96883) | Labiotermes labralis P1 segment gut microbial communities from Petit-Saut dam, French Guiana - Lab288 P1 (version 3) (version 3) | ecosystem: Host-associated > Arthropoda: Insects >... | reverse complement strand
TACCTACCCACCTACCTACCTACCTACCCACCCACCTACCTACATACCTACCTACCCACCCACCCACCCACCCACCCACCCACCTACCTACCTACATACCTACCTACCAACCAAACTATTTGCCGTCGCATCCTAGAATATTCTTAATTTTCACTGCCTTCAGAGCCTCAGATCTAAAATCACTACGACATAAACCGACAAACAATTTACCTCCTCTACTTTATTCCTTTAAAAACGTTAATAAATAGAATTGAAATTTTGCTAATAATACTTGCTTTTCTTGTAGTAACATAGTTAATAAACTTCATCCATATTGTTGGTAGTTTCGGCAGTTGTGTGCTTCTTTATTATACTTATTATTATTATTATTATTATTATTACTGATTTATCGATCTACATGGAAGTCTGGCACACAGGAAAGCTCCCTTTATTTCTCGATGGAAGTGACAGAAAATAACAGTAAGAAAATGAAAGAATGGAATGAGGTGGGCAGGGATGACAAAATGCATTTCTTGTCTTGCGGAGGTACAGACATTTTACATTTCTAAATGTTTTTAGTCTGTATTCGGTCTTTCTTCTCGTTTGGAGGAGAGACAGAGCTCTGGAAAATAAAGAATTTAAGGTTTTACGCAGTTGACTGTTTGATATGCAGCTGGAACGAAATGTGAGCAGTTGTTGCATTTCGACTGAACTTTGTTATCTGCTTTGGAAGGGCCGAAATTAGTGAAACAATGATAATGTCTGAATCTTTGTAACAGCGATACATTAGCAATCTGCATGTTGCCGCGGGAAAAGTGGGACAAGATAAACAGTGAATATAAACTGACAACCACAACCCTGGAGTAACGGGTTGACTTCTAGCTCCAGATTTTCTCTGTGTGACGAGTTAAGATAAGGTTATAAGCAATAATGGTGTATTAGGCGTCGCTAAATCTTCTTCGGTGACGGAGTAGCTTAAAATTTGTAGTAGGGAATTTTCAAATTGAAGTAATTAATTTACTAAAGGTTGCGCAAATTTTATCTTCATATTAAGAAATTTATTTCTAAAAAAAACGTAGGAATTATAATTAAAAATTAACCGATAAATATATATTTAATACAGGCCTGTATAAGATACATATATAAAGTAAAATTATATACTTATATATTTTACATTATACCTACATCAGGTATTCAGGTACATTTTGCCTCTCACGTAATGGACATCATCAGGAGGCATACATAATATAAGAGATAAAATTTTTATATCCGTAACATTAAAATATAATACAAATGCAATAAAATATACAATATACTCAGATCGAGATCTCGAACTTGCCACAAAATTTCACGTCCTACTTTTTTATTTTAGTGCAGCAGCTTGATGAAAATGGCGTCTGTAATATTTTATATATATATATATAGTTGTGTTTGACGGTTGATTGTTTATCTCAGTAATTAAACAACTCGATGCACAAAATGTTTGTTTTACAATAAGTTTATTTCATGCCTTTACATGTTTCGAGCACATGTGCTGATCATCAGGAGGTCAAAATTGCATTACACAGCCTCTGGTGTCATCACACCTATAGGTGTGATGACACCAGAGGCATGTAAAGGCATGAAATAAACTTATTGTAAAACAAACATTTTGTGCATCAATTTGGTTAATTACTGAGATAAATATACTGAGATGAACGGTCAGCAAAACGTCAAAAAAAAAGGTTGAATGTTTATTTTCGTTACTTCAACACAACTGGATTAAACATCTAAGAATTATAACTCACTTCCTCGCAAACTGTTAACATTGTTTTCCTAGGATTCCTCAGTTATCTGAATGCAATCTAAAATTCGGTGGGAGTGGCTCAGTTCGCAGACCGAAAGTAATCACGTGCCTTGTGATAATCATTGAGGAGTTAATAAATCATAACGATTATGTATGAAACTGTAGCAGTACAAAGCACACACACGGATGACAATAGTGCACTTCTCCAGAAACTATACACCTTACAGTCCTCGCTGAGATGTAACTTCCTTCAAGACACGTATAAGATTATACAAGAACAAATTAAATTAGATGTACAGTATTTATGGAAGATGTGATATTATAGAACACACTGCGCGAGTATAGGTTAGGTTTAGGGGCGCCATCCCCTATACTAAAATCCCATTGTGTTTGTGTTGGGCTATTTCTCGTGCAAATGGAATTCACTGACCAGCGTAATGCTGCATTACCCTCTAGAGAATGGTTAAACGGCCATATTACACGTATGGCAGCACTGAGTGGGACCAACAGCTGAGATGAATACGGTTCTGTACACATCAGCCTAGCGGTCAGCTGTCTGGTCTACAGTCGTCATCTGAATGACCCTGCACTGGGGGACAAATAGCAGATATATATTATCTAATGTGGTAACTTTTAACAATAGGAAAATACATATTATTACTGAAATAGCTGTTTAGAATCTGTTCAAATAAACCCCCGTTTCCTGGCTGAATGTCAAGGTCGCGATGGTCTACTGATGTCAGCATCGGCCAAGACGAATCCATTGGTTGGTGTTTCAGTACGACGCACACCTCCTCAACGCCCATGGGGATTATTACTTTCATCCCTTCGCCAAGCTCGGTCTCCAAATGAGTTCCCTTTGAATTTTCCTCAGAAATTTGTGCAGATTAGAGTGTGAAAGTTCGTGCAGTTTGAAGCACTGTCCTTGATTCTACTTGGAGAGAAAAAAGAAAATCTTTTAAAATGTTATTTCGTGTATTCGACCTAGAAAATCGAACCCGAGATACTTGTCAGTGACTGTACTATGTCTTTTGATTTGTCATCCCAGTAATTAGGATAAATATAAAGGATGTATGAAAATTAGCTAAACCATTTGCTCCAAATCCTTTGACCACAAACGGTTGATGAAAGAAACAAAGACTACCACATTTTGTAACTAGGATGGTGATGCTAAGGTATGTGAAGGTGCACGAGCAAGCCGGACATCGATTTTTTGAATAAGTAGTGTCAAAGTTCGCGTCATGATAGAGTTCATTCACATGAGTCTAACAGGTATAACAAAACAGCGCGTGAATTTTGTGATAGGAAATTGCGAATTTTCCTGGTAACCAAGCATAAAAGTTGAATCGTATATCCTGTTATGTGTACATACGCATCTACGACTTGAATGGAATTGTGCAACACAGTACACTCTTGATCACACACATTGAACTGGAGAAGGCTTCATTCCAGCGGTGTGCAGATTTATCATTGAACTGGAGAAGGCTTCATTCCAGCGGTGTGCAGATTTATCATTGAACTCATATTTACGCTTACGAAATAAGTTTTCAAACTGAAGACCTTCTTTGGATAACACGCATGTTAGGTCATAAGACTGGACAGGTAAAGTGAAGAGACTACTTCTGGCACCTAGGACTAGATAAGAGTATAATATTAAAAAGGACCTTTAAGAAAAACTATACAAGCATGCGGATTCGATATATTTGGTGCAAGATAGAAACAAGTGATCTGCTCATATGACGAACATAATGAACATTCGTGTTTTGCAGAGGGAGGAAAATTTCTTGACAAACTAAGAAAACAGCATGTTCTGGGGAATGACAGCCGTAACGAATTAGAGATGCGAGTTCTTGTTTCTCCTTAACAGTTAAAAGTCTAGTGGCATTTTTACACATCATCTGCTGCAACACTGCATTTTTTCCACAGAATATGTCAGTTTATTGTCATTCTCACAATTAGTATTAAGTACTTCCTGGAGTAATAGACATTACGTATCAACTGAAAAGGTCTCTGTGGTGGAAACAGATTTTGTTCTTTGTCACGAAGAACTGAAGTACTGATAAGCTTTCGTCTTCAAGGCTTAAGCGACTAGTCGCAAGTATCTCACCGCAGAGGCCAGGAATCGATCTTCAGTCAGACCTTGTGAGACATGTTGGAAAAGTGGGACTGGCACAGGGTTTACGCCAATGACTTCGGTATCCGAGTTAGTGTCGTCCTACCTGTGCTTCATATTCATCTTCGACTAAATATTACTATATTCGGAAAGACAAGTGGGCAACACCTGTAAACCCGCATACAAAGCACTGCTCTTTCGCGTATCGGGGCGTAACCGGACATTAACGTAACTTCACATTTTTTTAGTCTTTAAAATTTGGACTAGAAAATCCGATGCCGTATTTCTCACTGTTGGATTCCAATAGTTAGTGAAAAGTGAGAGATGTACACTGTTATAATGTAATTCCATTTGGAACATATAATAATGCATGGGTAAATGATTGGCACAGCATTTCTTTACAAGTCTTAGCACTTTTGTGGCAGTGTAGCTCTAACTTTCCTAACCTTCGGCACTAGGCAGACGGGGTTAGCCTCACGCTCAGACAGCTTTACCCCTAAAGAAACAGACGCCGGTACCTACTGGTTAGGAACTTAGTTGGGTCCCAGAGTTTAACTGGACGCTTTCGTGAAAATAATGATATCCGCCCCTTCCAGCAACCAAACCCCGACTGTCCAGTGTTCCAGACCACAGTACAATCACTACACCATCCGAGCTACTAGCTCACATTTTGTGAGTATACATATATTCACTTATTTACTGTAATCTTACAATATGTCTTCCGTCAACACAACAACATTAGAATTAATGTATTATTGCAACATGTTTCGACCCAGGAGAGTCATCGTCAGGCTGATTATTGAAGAACCGTTAATACATTTTACCCTTTGCAGTATTTTACATATAACGTTTGCATTAGGGATCCCATATGCATTACATAGTGTGAGTAGAAAACATGGTTTTTTTTTACTTATTTAGATAAGAGTATACTATGCGCAGCTGTGGGTGTGGTTATAGCTGAGCATAGTACACTCTTATCTAAATAAGTTTAAAAAAACCATGTTTCCTACTCACATTATTTAATGCATATGGGATCCCTAATGCAAAAGTTATATGTAAAATACTGTAAAGGGTAAAATGTATTAACGGTTCTTAAATAGTCAGCCTGACGATGACTCTCCTAAGTCGAAACATGTTGCAATAATACATTAATTCTAATGTTGTTGTGTTGACGGAAGACATATTGTAAGATTACAATAAATAAGTTATATTCTTAATAACACAACGGGATGAACTCTTTTAGGTGAGTATACATATATTCACTTATGAATTTCAAATGTTTTCATTAGATTTCTTCAGTTATTAATATCAAAATATGTTCTTTATTGTGAAACGTTAAAGAGTGTACCAAGACTGACAAGAAAAAACATAAAAATACTTCAAAACTAACAGAATTTGCTAACGCAAATCCTCATTCCATTAAGCCTCTGCACTTATCTTTCCACTTCCCTTTAATCTGCCCGTAATTTAGTTCTAACGTAACTTCATACATTTTTGCTTCACCGCATTAGGGTGGCCACTCCGGCGACACTGCAACTCGGCCCTCTGCTTCATAAGCCAACAGCAACGCACAGTTCCCAAGCGGTCACCCATCCAAGTACCAACCTCGCCCAAGGTTGCTTAACTGCAGTGGTCTAACGAGAACCGGTGAAAGCAACCTCGCACGGCCGTTAATTGACTTCGCATTCATGGCAGATATTATTACGAAGCACAAGTAACTCCATCGGCCCGAATTAGTGAACACTCACGATTACTTATTATTTGGACTGTGTCCGTGTGTCCGTCCGTCTCGCCAATCAAAAATAACAAAATGTCTCGGAAAGTCGAACTTGAACGGAAAGGGAGGCACCGCAAGTCGGAAACTTTGATCAATACTTGGACAGCCTGCGTCATTATTTATGCCTATATTAGCAACTAGGATCATACAATGTCAGTGGAAGAGAGTTCCCGAATTTTTTTTTAGGAGCATTCTCAAAATCACGAAAAGTGACTGTTAACTTCGTCATATCCGTCCGTCAGTCCGTCTGTCCGCACGAAACAACTCGGCTCCCACTGGACGGAATTTAATGAAATTTGATATTTGAATACTTTTCGAAAATCAGACGTGAAAATTCAAGTTTCATTAAAATCGGATACAGATGGGCACTTTACGTAAAGACCAAGATACATTTTTGGTCAAATCTCTCTCTGTTCTTCTAAGAACAAGAAATTTTTCGCATTAAAGTTGTAGAGAAAATCAAAACACACATTTTATTCAATAACCCTTTTCGAAAATCATGTCATTTATGAGATAATTTGGAAAAATATGGTACGGCCACACAAGGCAACACATGACAACATGGCGCATGCGCAGTTCTTACTGGATACCTCAGCCTAAAAACACACTATCATAATATTTAATCCCTATCGCTTTTCCTCTGAAACAACAGTTGCACGAACGCGTCTCAATGTTCCGTCACACCAACACTGCCTGTCTTGGTAAAATAATTGGCTTGCAAGATGGGAAACACAGAAACCTAAGTGTAATTAATATACCCTTGACATAACTCTGTAGAACGTTCGTCTTAAGCTTTTGTCGCCGGAATAATTTTTTTTTAATTTTAGCACACCCTGTATATAAAATGTGAATAATACAGGAACCAAACATGTTAGAATTATGAAACGAACTGCATTTTGAAGAGAAAAAGGCGGAGAGTATAAACCATGTTTAAAATATTCAGTACCTATATTTGTTGAATAAATATATTAAATGCAACTTTAGAGGTTAGCGGTGCGGTACGACCCCTACAGGTTTCGTTGGGCGTCAAAGGGTTAAGAAACCAAACAGAATATTTATTGCCCAGATCACAAGACTGCTCTGTACTGATATGTACGAAATCAGTCCGAAGTGTCAAACGCATTTTCGCGAAAAAACAAAACTTCATAAAAGGCCTTATGTATCACTCCAAGGTACACTAAATATTTAATTCGAGTAACATTAACGAAGAAAGATATAGAACCTGGTTAATTTGACGTTCAGGTGACCTGCATTGTGGTAAATTCTTATAATAAGACAAACTTGATGCACTAATTTCGCAAATTTATTTTTGGAATAAAACTCTACAAGTTCCGGACATTTCCTCTGTCCATCATCAGAGTTTTTTTTACTGTACACACAGCAGTGATATATGTCATACAGTTTTGCTGACAGCTAGCGAGCAGGATCAGGACGGAACTAGTTCCACCCTGATGCTGTTCGCAACGGAACTAGTTCCGTCCTGATCCTGCTCGCAAGCTGTCAACAAACCTGTATGACATATATCACTGCTGTGTGTACAGTGAAAAGCTCCTAACGATGGACAGAGGAACTGTCCGAAACTTGTAGAGTTTTATTCCAAAAATAAATTTACGAAATTAGTGCATCTAGTTGGTTTTATTATAAGGAAAAACCTGGCTACTTTACATAAATTGTATTTCTTCATGGGCATTTTACATTTTCTCTCTACAATGGATTTGTTAATTCCTGGTGTTACTGTGTCATGTTAAACAAAATACTACAACCAACAGTTAAATTTACGTTACCGGTGAATACGCCTCACGTTTATATGCAGTGGGTCGAGTCAAAACTGTTCTCTCCACTTTAACACCATAGCCTGGAGATAAGAGGTTTGGCTACGGGGAGCAATGATGGTCTTAGAGCAAGCTGCGGCACAAGGCAGAGAGTGTTTCGGCAAAAGGGAATCACTGGAGAGGAAAATAGAATCCTTTTTAAACACATGCCTTGAGGTTACAAACCGGCCCATCTGTGAAGCCTGCAGGGGCCAGAGGATTGAGGACTCTTCGCGAAATGTTCTTCTTATAGTCCTGGTTGCAGTGTGTATGGCCATGTGCAACTGGCATAACAATTTGTTTCAAGGCACAAGTTACAGTATACTGTCACTGTACTTTGGTTTCGTAAGGAATTTTCTCGTTTGCGTTTTAGTTTGTGACTTAACATCGTTGTCAGTAAATGAGAACAGCTCGTGACGAATGGCTGGATGGCAGTGAATAATGAATTGGAATGGATATGGACGGAAACACTTGTGGCTTACTGTGAGGTGTTAACAATTACCCAGTGACACTCGAGAAAACGACGAAAAGCCACAGTCACAATAGAAGATCCAGAACTGTGTCTTCTGATACGAAACTGTGTGAAGTCTGGTATCAAATTACCAACGTTTCGGAGAAACCTGCCGCCGCCTTTGTTAGAATCGACAGCATAGACCAAGAAGATTTGTTTTTAATTATTTTTTTATGACCTTGTGGTGTTTTGATCTACACTCCGCAAGAATTCCACTCTTCGTCATATAAGCCTCTCCCCTTACTGTCATTTTCATATTATTATTATTATTATTATTATATTTCGACCGTCACATCGAATCTCAATCCACTAACTGCAGGACACGAACACATAAATTCAGCAACCACTATGAAAAGGTAATCTTCGATTATAATCCTTCCACGTTACGTGAAGAGGAACTTCGTAACAGGAAAGTGCATTTAAAGGCAAAGAATAAAACATATTCTGTTGGTCGCTCACACCCACCAGAGCAAAAGTAACGAAAGGTTATACGGTTTCCTTACTAACAGCATTGTAGGTACGCGTGCTGCAAGTTGTTTTATAAAGTGGGCCTGGTCTAGAGAGCAAATTCTCTGAAATGTACGTGGTAGTCGAGAAAAGCTTTCCAATCAACTTCTCTCTCAAGCTCCTGGACTTTTCTCCAGATTCTTAGAAGCCTGACGTGAGTACGTGTCTATGCTATTAAATGAAACTCCTACCAGAAAAATAAAATATTACAACGTGAAAATCAGGAATGATCAAGTGAATTCAGTTCAAAATGGAAAACCTAAGTTTAGAGCATAACAAATGAGTCGAGCCAGACATATTCTATAAAGCTTCTTTCTTTTCTGTTGCAAACATGACCTCAGATGTTTAAAGATTTTCCCATGTCGGTACATTGAAATTAATTTTCACGCATTTGTGGATTTCTTAAAGATAACGTTCAAGAACTTAATAAGGACCCTGTCTCGTTTCTTGGGCTAAAATTAGAGATACGGTGGAATTTTAAAAAATTACAGCAAAAACTGTCGTCTTCACGGATGTGACGTCATAATGAGTACACGTGTACCAGCTTTTCTAAAAAAAAATCGGCTATCTCCATGTTCAATATACAGCATTAATATTAAAATGAAATAAAATATTTATTTCGTCAAATACAACTATTTTACACTTTATTAATTTAAATTTAATTAATTTAAATCAATAAAGTATAAAACAATTGTATTTGAAGAAGTATATATTTTATTTCATTTTAATATTATACTTAAGCCCAACGGGATGTCCTCTACTAAGATAAAGCATTAAGAAACGCACGTTAGATTTGACGTTATTCACACATCACTCACAAGGACACTTGAAGTGCAAAGGTGGAAAGTCTTGGCTTAATTTCGCGTGCAGCACCAAAGCAAACAATCTGATTTACCTCCATCAGGAATAATTATTTTTTCTGCTGGTTATATTACAAAGTACTTGAGTTTTCAATATTATAAAAGCATTTAGTATATGTACACGCAGCTACACTTCATATGCAGTACTATAACGAATATAAATCGAAATATAATTGAATATAAAGATAAACTTACAACGTACAGTAACTGACACAGGATGCCATCAAGACACGAGGGCATTACGACATATTTTGTGATATTCTGACTACATGTGACTAGCTATTGCACTACAGCGATTAGTATTCAAGATTCGTATTGCTGAGTTCAAGTTTACGGCCGGCTATTCTACGAGTATATGATGTTTTGTCGTGATGTCTATTGGTCCCTTTCAGTTTCGACTAAAGATCTGGGTTTCTGCTGTTGTTAGCCTAAAGTAATGTAATTGTTACATCTAGATCGCAAAAGCTAATCACCTCTGACACGAAATCAGCCATGCATTATACCCTGTCTGCGTTGTCTTCCTCCCGTAGGGCCAAACATAACGGAAACACGCTTCAGAGTTATACCAGTATAATGAGTCTTGCAAATTTCAAATCATTATAACATTTATATATGTAATTTTAACTATATTTGGGTCATACTTCTAGAGTAATTTATTTACTGACCAGTAAACTAAAGCTTGTATTATTCCCTTTGGACTCGACATTAAGAGATTCAGATCTTTCCATTTATATTTACTATCAGCCCCTTACTGCCGTTACTCCAAAGTCTAGAATTCCGTGAACCAATACACCGTTTTCAAAACTGGATCTGTTTCCACCCTGAAGAGCAAGAAATGGGAAGCACTTACTGAATCTAAATTTTCGACTATTCCAATTATCCTGAAGCAAGATTACCCTAACTTTACCTAACTAACGTCAGTTTACGACATCTAATTTCTTCCCGGAATAAAATCCAATGGAAAACAGCCAGAAATAAACCATTCCTCAGTGTCCTCTAAATGGCCAAAACAGTTCAGTACTGAGGTTCTATTTGTCTATATAAAATCTTACATATTTGTGTTCAATTTGTTTGAGGTTTATTTAACGACGCCATCAGCAGCTCAGGCTGTACAGTATCCGAAGGTAATACGACTAGTGAATAACAAATTAGAAAGGGCCGGAAAGAAATCTGCAGGCGGCTAATTTTATGTTCTGTTCCAACAGTTGGCAGGGGATACTGCGGTACACCACAACACTCCTCCCACTCACACGGTGAAATAATCAGTCTCTGTTGACAGCAGTTTAGACCGGGATGTCCAGCAGAATAGCAGAAGACATGTGTTGTGCTCAGCTCACCGAGCTAAATAAGAGTTTTAAGGAAGAGGTATGATATAGGCAGAGCTAGTAGTTGGCTGGCTTTGTGAATGGAGTGGATTGTCTTCAGCAATGACAACTGACAAAATTACGTTAATATTCATAACATGGCAAGTATAATGAAATGGGCAGGGCGTGTGTCACGTATGTGATATATATATATATATACACTGCATGTCCGGGCTAGAGGTATACAAAAATACATGCTTACGTTTTAGTACCTAAAAGCTTTATGAAATTTATGTTTTCAACAGTGTACAGAGTAACTCAAAAAGTTTTTTATGGACGTCCGTACACTTCAATGTGGGCACGTGTTTTAGCTCGACAGATATCTAAACGATATTCAAGCTCTTGCTACGTGTTCAGCAGCATGTGAGGTGTTATAAGCTGAAGGTCCTGCTGCCTGGCCCCCTAGATCTCCGGATTTGACACCATTAGAC